>Ga0302286_10000098_pt1 | contig 73778 bp, 66 predicted proteins | sample III_Fen_E2_3_FD_198765 | JGI IMG/M metagenome (GOLD analysis project Ga0302286, IMG submission 198765) | Peat permafrost microbial communities from Stordalen Mire near Abisko, Sweden - III_Fen_E2_3 | ecosystem: Environmental > Terrestrial > Soil > Wetlands > Permafrost | place: Sweden: Abisko...
TGGTGTGTGGTAACTCTAATTATACTTCTAATAAGGGGGTCATTGTTATTTTTATTTAAAAAACTTTGTAACCTTTGAAAAATAAAGGTTTTGAAAGAAAAAACGGGGTGTCAAACTTGACACTACCTATATCAAAATGGGGAGGACTATATGAAAAACTTTAATAAAAACAAAAAACTATATTATACTCTTGGCGCAATTGTTTTGTGTGCTATTGTCATTGTAACCGTAATTTTCACATCATCGAATATACACAAAGCAAATGCATCTAATCTTATGAATGGAATCATGGGTCAGTCTGTCAAAGAAAAATACTCGGATGACAAATTTATTAATAATGTTACTCTTTTCTCTTACGAGCTCTTTAATAAAACCAGAGCGAAAGGTGAAAACTCACTCATTTCACCTATGTCCGTAATGGTTGCACTATCAATGACCGCGAATGGAAGTGACCACGAAACCTTATCCCAGATGAACTCGGTTCTTGCCAAAGATATTCCGCTTGAAGAACTAAACCAATATCTAAATACCTATATCCATCATTTACCCGAGAATGAAAAGACCAAAATGAGAGTAGCCAATTCCATTTGGTATCGGGATAGCAAAGATCTTAAAATTAATAATTCCTTTCTACAGACGAATGCGAATTATTATCAATCTGCAATCTTTAAATCTCCCTTTAATAATCAAACAAAAAAAGATATCAATAAATGGGTGAAAACTAGTACCGATGGATTAATTGATAAGATGGTTGATAAAATTGATGACGCGAATATTATGTATCTGATTAATACCGTATTATTTGATGCAGGTTGGGAAATTATTTATGAAAATAACAATGTCGGTGACTTGACATTTCATAATCAGGACGGCTCTACATCCGATGTTCGAGGAATGCATTCTATGGAGGAATTGTATATTCAGGATGAGAAGGCAACTGGATTTATGAAAAGTTACTATAATAATGATTATCGCTTTGTAGCATTGCTTCCGAATGAAGGAATCTCCTTGGATGACTATTTAAATCAGCTTACTGGTGACAAATTCATAAAGATGATGAAAAGTGTGAAACATGAAGCTGTGGTGGCTACTCTCCCGAAATTCAAATCTGATTATACTGTTACAATGAACAATGCATTGATGAAGCTTGGTATGACCAACGCTTTCTCCAGTGACAATGCAGATTTTTCAAAAATGGGAAGTAGTAGTGATGGTAATCTTTATATTGATACAGTATTTCACAAAACATATATCTCCGTTGATGAACTTGGAACAAAGGCAGGAGCTGCAACTAAAGTCAGTATGAACAAAGCATCCGCTCAAATGGAAAACAAAGTTGTTTACCTTGACCGCCCATTCTTCTATGCAATTATTGATACACGGACAAACATCCCAATCTTTATGGGTACTGTAAACAAGTTTCAATAAATACGAATAATCTATGGAGATTTTAATAGAAAGGATTTTAACTTCTTGGTCTTGATTATAAATATTAATTAAATGAAACTTTTTTTCATTATACTTTTAACAAAATAAGTACCATTTAACATGAATTTCGGGAGGATTTTATGAAGAAGTTAAAAAGCATCAAAAAGTTATATTATATCATTGGCGCAATCGCATTATGTACTATTGTCATTGTAATCGTATTTTTTACATCAACGAATATACACAAAGCAAACGCATCAAATCTTATGGATGGGATTAAGGGTCAATCTGTCAAAGAAAAAAATCCGGATGACAAATTTATCAATAATGTCACTCATTTCTCTTACGAGCTCTTTAACAAAACCAGAACGAAAGATGAAAACTCACTCATTTCACCTATGTCCGTACTGGTTGCACTATCAATGACCGCGAATGGAAGTGACCACGAAACCTTATCCCAGATGAACTCGATTCTTGCAAAAGATATTCCGCTTGACGAATTAAACCAATATCTAAATACCTATATCAATCGTTTACCTGAGAATGAGAAGACCAAAATTAAAATTGCCAATTCCATCTGGTACCGGGATAGCAAAAACCTCAAGATTAACAATTCTTTTTTACAGACAAATGCAAATTATTATCAATCTTCAATTTTTAAATCTCCCTTTAATAATCAAACAAAAACAGATATCAATAACTGGGTAAAAACTAATACAGATGGATTAATTGATAATATCGTTAATAACATTGATGACTCACATATCATGTACCTGATTAATACCATATTATTTGATGCAGGTTGGGAAGTTATATATGAAGATAACAATGTCAGTGATTTGACATTTCATAATCAAGACGGCACTACATCCGATGTTCGAGGAATGCATTCTACGGAGGAATTGTATATTCAGGATGATATGGCAACCGGATTTATGAAAAGTTACTATCATGATGCTTATCGCTTTGTAGCATTGCTTCCGAATAAAGGAATCTCCTTGGATGACTATTTAAATCAGCTTACAGGGGATAAACTCATAAAAGTAATAAAAAATGCAAATATCAAAAATATATTAGCTACAATACCTAAATTTCAATGCGATTATTCCATCACAATGAACAAAGCCTTGATGGAGCTCGGTATGACCAACGCTTTCTCCTGTGACAACGCAGATTTTTCAAAAACGGGTCATTATAATGGAGGTAATATTTATATTGATACTGTCTTTCACAAAACATATATCTCCGTTGATGAACTTGGAACAAAAGCAGCTGCAGCAACAAAAATCATTATGGCCGCAGCATATGCCCAAGTGGAAAACAAAGTTGTTACACTTGACCGTCCATTCTTCTATGCGATCATTGATACAAGGACAAACATCCCAATCTTTATGGGGACTGTAAACAAGTTTCAATAATTATAAATATTCTATAAACATTTTATAAATAAACTATTTTCCTCTATTGCGCAAAAGAGCAGAGTCGGGTAAAATTAAAGCAATACAACCAGGAGGATAATAGAAATGAAAAATTTTGTAATTACCACTGATTCAAACTCTGACTTGCTGGAAGGTTATATTAAGGAAAAACAAATTGGAATTATTCCGCATTACTATGATATAGAAGGAGTTACTTATGGAGATGAGGTTACTCTTACTCCAAAAGAATTCTATGATAAGATGAGAACTGGTCTTATGCCGACAACCATGGCAAGTAATCCCGACTACATTCTCAGAACCTTTCAGTCCTATGTAGATAAAGGTTATGATGTATTGCATATTAGCTTCTCTTCATCTTTAAGCGGTGGCTGTAGCAACGTGATGTCAGGTGCCAATGAAATATGTGAAGAAAACCCAAGTGCTAAGATTATCGTTATTGATACCTTTAACGCATCCTTAGGTGAGGGTATGTTTATTATGAAAGCTGTTCAGATGAGGGAAGAGGGCAAAACCATCGAAGAGGTGGTTGCATGGTTGGAGGAACACAAACAGGAATTTTGTGTACGCTTTACCGTAGATGATCTTAACCATCTTCAAAGAGGGGGACGAATTTCTAAAACCACTGCATTTATCGGTTCTCTTATCAATGTAAAGCCTGTCCTTTATTTAAACTCAGAAGGCCAGTTAGTTCCGTTAACAACAGCTAGAGGGCGTAAAAAATCTCTCTCTATGATTTGCAATGACATGATAGATAGCATGGGCAAATATCTCGAAAGTGATGACCCAATTTGTATTGTGCATGGTGATGCTTACGAGGATGCCAAGTACCTGGAAGGCTTAGTTCTTGATAAGCTACCTAACAAAAAAATCATCATGAATTTCATTACTCCAAGTATCGGCGCTCATTCCGGCCCAGGAGCAATTGGATTATGTTTTATGGGTGAGAAGAGATAATTGGTAGAAAATAATGAATAAAAATATTCTGGTTACATAAGGGTTATTATTGAGTACTTCAGAAACCTATGATATGTATGTCAAAAGGCTATCCAAAATCAATTGGATAGCCTATATTATTCTTAATGTATTAGAAGTACTTTAATTACTGTTTTTGCGTATACTAATACTAAATTAACGACTATAACGACTATAATAATGACTAGAATAACTTTTTTAAATACTTCTTGAAATTTATCCATCTTTATAATAGAATAGTTGAGTAGCCTTTTTAGAAATCAATTTAATATGCTGGAATAACTCAGTTGGTAGAGTACCTCACTCGTAATGAGGAAGCCGAGGGTTCAAATCCCTTTTCCAGCTTCTATTAGAAAAGAATTTATATTCTTTTCTTTTTTATTGTATAACTTTATTCGTGTATAGGCTTTTATAGTTGATAAGGGTTAACAACAATTGCTTGGCTATAAATAATTTAAGGAGAGATTTTTAATTCCCTCCTTATGTTTGTTACCTTGAGATTTTATGTAATTTACTATAGTTTTACAAAAAGTACTACTCCTTGTTTGTCCCAACGACTGCCTTACGAGAGATAAATGCGTTACCGGTATGATCAATTAATGCACCGACAACCTCGCCGTAAATCTCCAGTTCTCCATTGTTTGTAATGTTTCCATTTACACAACCGAACACAAAAGCTTTACTGCCTGATTCAATATCAAGATTTTTCGTAACCGTACCATATAGTTGCAAGGACGAATTATTCTTTACCGAAACATTGCCTATAATAATTGAATTTATTGTGGCCTCTTCTTCAACAACCAAATCCACTTCCAAATCATTATCAAGAATCAAAATTATCAACTCCTTTCTTACCAAATAGTACCACTTTCTTAGCATTTTTGCAATAAAAAAAGACCCATCCGCTTATATCAATACGTCTTATGTCGTCGAGGCAACGGGATTCGAACCGACCGGAAGCCTTTCCCAATAAGAAAGGAGCTTTGCAGTATAACAATTAAACAATATCCTATTAAAAGTGCAAGATATTTTTAATGATATCTTGCACTTTAGTTTTAGGTCTTGTAAGATTTAATAAACTAAATAAATAATTTTAATACAATAATTTTATTCAACTTTTTTTAGAACATAGTAACATGGCTTCATTCCTCTTATTGTAACATCTCCAGACATCCATTCCCAAAACATGTACTTAGACCCGTCGATCTCTTTTATAATATATTTTCCAGCAGTCTTATCATTGTGATGAATAATATATCCTTTCGTCCATGTTAGCCAATCAACCGGAGTTGTTTCATCCGATGTTGTATCAACGTTAACCGGTTGAGGCATCTGTCCATTAGGAAGTAGCTTCAAACTCAGAAGATAAGAGTCTCCCTGCGATGATGGTGTAAAATCCTTGATGTTTCTTACAAAATCAACAGCTTCCCATTTTCCAATCGCATCTTGATCATTGACAAAGGAACAATTTACTCCGCCTATAATTTCTTCAGTTGTGTCTGCCTTTGTTTTGTTTGCCCCTGTCAGGAAAACTCCTCCGATTATAAGTAATACAGTAATCGCAATTAACGATAATCGATACGAACTTTTTTTGAATATCTTGATCATTCTAATCCTCCTTTCTATTTTTGATTTATTATTAATGATACCTGCTACTGATGGCAGGTATGGCGCCCTAAATGAAATTTCTGCTAATTTAATAATGGTAAATCCATAGCTTATTACTTCCTCATCCTTTAAAACAGAAAGTGCAAGCGAGTCACAGCATAGTTCCCTATCTTCCCTCATTTTATGAAATCCATACCAAATCAGTGGATTGAACCAGTAAATGATACATAAAAAGCTAACCAAATAATTAACAAAAATATCCTTCCGCTTTATATGTGCTAATTCATGTAAAAGAACGTACTTAAGGTGTATTAAGTTACCTTCATCTAAAAATTTTTTAGGTATGATTATGATTGGTTTTATAAACTTTAACACGCATGGGGTATTAACGATATCGGCTTCTACTAAACTAATATCTTTAGGCATATTCATAAGGTTTTTACAATCGTTCAATATAGATAAAACATATTGATCTTTAATACAATGAGATTTCCTGATACGTCTCAAAAATAAAGCGTTATTGATGAACATTGCCAACCCAATAATACACACACCTAATATCCATATATATGGGATTGCAGTTCTTACTAAGTTTATAACATCGAGTGATTTATGATTTGTTTTTCCTAATGATATAGATGTCATTTTACCTGTAATAGCTGTATTCCCGTCATCAATCTGTGGGGATGCAGGCGAAATGTTCATCTCCCTTGTTTCATCAGCAGATACATAAGTAGGTACATAATTATAAACGCTTAAATTACTTGATGGTGCAAATGGCAACAGTAAGCGCAAAATTAAAATAAACCAAATTGCATACTGAAATTTAACACCAATCCTGTCTTTAACTATTATCTTACTCAAAAGAATACAGGCCACAATAATGCTGCCCATGAATGATAACTGAACTATCTTCTGAAATAATATAGAAAGTAATATCATGGCTTCGATTTCCTTTCATTGAGGATGGACTTTAATTCCTCGATATCATCTTTAGATAAATTTTCTTCCTCGATAAAGTTAAGAAACATGGATTTTAAAGAACCATTATAAACTTTATGTAAAAATGACTTACTTTCTATTTTTCTACACTCTTCTTCATTTAATAAGGAATAATATTTATACTCCCTTCCGGATTGTTCAAATCCAATTATATTTTTATCAATTAACCGACTAAGCAAAGTTTTTACTGTTTTCGGTTTCCACTTCTGACAATCTTTTAATTGTTCAATGACTTCCTGTGCAGTACAATTAGGGTTATTCCATATAATTTTCATTACTTCCCATTCAGAATCTGATATTTTTGAAGTGTTACCCATATTATTACCTCCTTATCGATTACATTTGTAATCCATGTCAATATATTACTACTTATGGATATCTTTGTCAACAACTTTTGTGACATATCTTTTACAAATATTAATGTTGATTATTGATAGTTTTTAATGCAATCTTTCACCATACTTAAATACACAAGTCAGACCAATGCGAAAAAAAATAGTGTAACCAAAGTAACTAACAATAAAAAAGCAAAAAAATGGGGAAGACCTTTAAAATAAGGTATTCCCCATTAAATAATGTAGTCGAGGCGACGGGATTCGAACCCACGGCCTCTGCGTCCCGAACGCAGCGCTCTACCAAACTGAGCCACGCCTCGATTATGATAATTAAGTTTAAATCATGTCGCAAGCACCTGTCTCACAAATACTGCATTAGATATTATCTAATAAAAATACTAAAAAGTCAACTATAAAATTTCACTGGTTTATAGAAAAATTTTCTTGATTTAAGAGCAATTTTTCTAAATATTCAAAAAATAATTATAATAATAAAATGTAATAAAAATGCTGATTTTTGAAGAATTTACTTAAGATTAAAATGTAATACAAACACTGATTTTTGAAGAATATACTTAAGATTAAAATGTAATGCAAACACTAATTCTTGATAACTTTACTGATGTACAATTAAAAAACCAGGGCAAGCATGCATATCAGCATGTCTGACCTGGTTATCCATTTTGATTCTTAATAAGCTACAATAATTCCGCCTTCATTCGCATACATAGTACTTACGCCAGCTGTATCAACAATAAAACAATCCTTGAAGGGGATTCTCTTTAATAATTCACTTTTAAAATATTCTGCTCTCTCACGGCAGTTACAATGTGCAATTCCAATTGTTTTTTCATGAGGCTTTATAACATCCTGCTCAATCGATTTTATCATCTGCAACAATGCTTTTACAATTCCTCTTGCCTGATCCACCTTACATATGGTACCTTCCGGGGTAGCACCCATAACCGGTTTGATATTGAGTGCACTTGCGATAAACGCCTGCAAATTACTTAATCGCCCGTTCTTTCTAAGTGTCTCAAGGGATTCCAGAACAAACTTCACATGTATCTCATCACGATATATAGTTATCTTTTTTACAATATCATCAAAGGATTGTTTTGCTTCCACTAGCTCAATCAATTTCTGAGTTATTAGAGTCTGAGCCACTGATGCTCCTCGTGAATCAAACACTTCAATGTTTTTATCAGGATGTTCTTCCTTGTATAGCTTTTTAGCCAACTCAGCACTGTTATAAGAACCACTTAATTGGGATGATAACGTAACAACATATACATCACCTTCACAGTCAAAATGCTGCATATAATCCTCTGGTGATGGGCAAGCTGACTTCGGGCTACGAGGGCATGCTTTTACTGCGCTTAAAAACTCCTTCTGATTAAATGTTTCATCATCCACAATTGAAACATCATCTACTATAAGAGTTAGGGGAACCAATTTAATATTTGAATTCTCCTTAAGTGTTTTAGTTAAATCCGTACAGCTGTCTCCAATAATTCTGTATGACATCTATTTATCCTCCTGTTATAACAATGATAAGTCAGGTATGCAACCATCCAAAATACCAATATTTTACTTATATTGTAACCAATATCACATTATAAAACCTGCATACTTTATCACCTAGTTTTTATTACTATATAATAACATATTGATAGTTAGTTTTTCAAGATATTTCTTTAGTTTATATTTATTTTACAATTATACGCATATTTTAATTAACGATATTATTTCCATTCTTATAAAATAAATTCTTGAATGTATACTGCCTATTGTTTCCTACCTATTCATGGAATTACTATAATAAAAATCAAACCTCCAAGCTGAGCAATATTATTACATCAGTTTGAAGGTTTACTACTACTGTTTAATAATAATACGAAATACGAGAAGCAACACTTTAAGCTGGATTTGTCTCATACTTTTTAGATAAAAAATTAAATATATCCTGTATCCTATTACAATAATCTTTTTTTGGTTTGAAATTATGATTATTAATTCTAATATCCTTTGATAAGATAGACATCTCCAATGTTTCACCGTTCTTTAATTTTATATCAATAATAAATGCAAATCCAACTTTTTTTGTATTTAAATTTCTACTAATATTCATTGATTGTAATTCTTCAAATAATGTTTGAATGTCTTCCTGATCAGTTATGGTAAAATATTTTGTTGGATTATGAATAGTTATTTCATCAATCTCCGTTTTATTTATTTCTTTTAAAGGATTTATATCAATTGTAAATGCCCAAGCTGCTATTGAAATTATAACAATCAGTAAAACTGCACCTAATAATATTAATTTTTTACCCATAACTGTTACCTCCTTATTTATAGATATGTTTATATGTTTATCAAAATTAAATCTCAGAAATTATAATAAGACTAAAAATATAGTAAAAAATTTGTTAATCTTTCTTTTGTAATAATGTTTACTGATCATTTTCTTCATAATATAATTTTTTCACTTTTATTATATAGTATTTTTGCTGATTTTCAATATAGAATGGATATTTTTAGTATTTTGTTAATTATATAGTAATATTTTCAAATATTGTTAATTTTATTTTAGTACTAATTATCAAATTGTATTGATATCTTCAGATAAACCCACTCCAACACTTGACAATGAGCCAAAAAACAGGAAGTAATATGAGATTAACCCATTATTACTTCCTTGTTTACTTACTCAATATTTGTTTTTAATTAACCTCAATTGATTAATTACTGTAATCTAACCATCCGATACTCATTTGTTATTATCAGTTTGTCTTTAATTACTAATGCGAATATTTCTTTACTTCGCCAATACCATCATAATCTCATTGCTTCTCTGGATAAACTTCGTCATCGCTTCTGGTTCCAATGGCTTGTGACCAAGAAGTGCAAGATCATATAATTGCTCACAGATTAACGAGGTCTGGTCAGCATTTTCATTGGTAATGATATACTGAACCAATTTGTTATTGGCATTCAGAACCAAGGTTTCTCCTCCTCCTAAGCCACCCATATCCATGCCCTGCATACTGTACATACGCATCATATCCTGCATTCTACGGCTTTCTTCAGAGAGAGTAATTACAGAAGAGATATTCTCGTTCTTAAACTTCTCTACTTTAACTTCTATTTTATCCTTACCAAGAACCTTACGGAACAAGGTTGTCATTGCTTCGGTATTGTTCTTTAATACCTTCTTATCCTTCTTCTTGGTCTCTTCCTTAAAGCCTTCCGTAATATCTGAATCGATACGCTGGAATTTAATATGCTTTTCTTGGTTTTCTAATTGTGAGATAAATGGTTGGTCAATATTATGAGTAAGAATAAAGGCATCCACGCCAGCTTCCTTAAACATGTTAACATACTGACTTTGTTGTTTTAAATCAGTTACATAATAGATCGTGGTCTTCTTATCCTCGTCTACTTCATCATCCGTTTCATGTTCATGGTCGTGACCACAATCGCATGCCTCACCATTCTCATGAACATGCTCACTATCACAGGAAGCATCATCCTTATTCTCGTGATCTACTTCAACCTTCTCTGCTTCAACATCTTCAATAGCCTTACCCTTGCTTACCTCGATATAATCCGCTACGGTGATGTACTTGCCTTCTAAGTTCTTAAAGATGATTGCATCCTTTATCTTCTCACGGAACTTATCATCCTTAAGGCAACCAAACTTGATAAATGGATTAATATCATCCCAGAATTTTTCATAACTTTCTCTCTCCACTTTAAACATACCGGAAAGCTTATCAGCAACCTTCTTGGAGATATAATCAGAGATCTTCTTAACAAAACCATCATTCTGTAACGCACTTCTGGATACGTTGAGTGGTAAATCGGGACAGTCAATTACACCCTTTAACAGCATTAAGAATTCAGGAATTACTTCCTTGATGTTATCTGCAATAAATACCTGATTGTTATAGAGTTTAATCAAACCTTCTAAGGAATCATATTCGGTGTTAATCTTAGGGAAATATAAAATTCCCTTTAAGTTAAATGGATAATCCATATTCAGATGAATCCAGAATAAAGGCTCCTTATAATCGTTAAATACATCACGATAGAATTCCTTGTATTCCTCTTCGGTACATTCATTTGGATGCTTTGCCCATAGAGGATGTGGATTGTTAATCGGCTGAGGTCCCTTTTTCTCTGCTGCCTCTTCAACAACACCTTCTGCATCTACTTCTGCATCAATTACTTCTTCTTTTTCTTCTTCCTTCACCGGTTCATTTGCATTAACAAAATAGATTTCAACTGGCATAAAGGAACAGTATTTTTTAATTATTTCTTTTACACGATATTCATTAGAGAACTCGTAGCTATCTTCGTTGAGATATAACGTAATATCAGTACCACGCTCTGATTTATCGCTTTCACCCATCTCAAATTCGGTACCACCCTCTGATTCCCAATGAACCGGTTGTGCATCCGGCTGCCAGGATAAGGTTTCAATCTCAACACGTTTTGCAACCATGAATGCAGAATAAAAGCCCAATCCAAAATGACCGATTATTTGGTCTTCATTGGTCTTATCCTTATATTGTTCCATGAACTTTTGCGCACCTGAGAAGGCAATCTGATTAATATATTCTTTTACTTCCCCAACAGTCATACCAACACCGTTATCGGAGAAACGAATCGATTTTTCCTCTGGATTGATTGTAACCGTCAGCTTATATTTATTATCTTCCGGTATGTTTGCTTCGCCCATTATTTCTAGTTTCTTTAGCTTTGTGATTGCATCACAGCCATTCGAAATTATTTCTCGAACAAAAATGTCGTGATCTGAATATAACCACTTCTTAATAATTGGAAAAATATTTTCCGAATGAATTGATAAACTTCCGCGTTCTGTACTCATCATAACACTCCTTCTTCTTTCATAATTTGTGTAACGACGGGGCATTTCATACGCTTAGCCCTCCGCGTTACAAATACATTATGCATTTTCAAAACTGAAATTGCATAAAGCATCAGTAATTTTCCTTCAAAAAATATAATAATACTGCCTTAATAAAATGTCAAGATAAAATTAGCACTCTGTTCGATAGAGTGCTAATAATTTTATTCTTCTTCAAAAATTACTTCATTTTCACGAAGCAAGTTTTTCACTTCTACATCCCATTCCTGTTCTAAGGTTTTATCAAGCGTAAAGGTTTTGATTGCGACACCGGTAATAATATGAAGTGTACCTTTTTCAAAGCGCACATTCATGTATAACCCACCAATCTCATCCATTCGAAGCCTTCCACCTGCACGACGAATTAAATCCTCATATTTAGAAGATGGCAGTTGAAATACAATTTTTAAGGAAAGCGGTGTTTTATTACCTTTAATGATAGAATATACTGTCTGCCTCACATCACTCCATTGAACAAATTCAATTTCTTCTCTCTCCTCCAACTCTTCCTTTGTAAAAAAATCTTCATTCAATTGTCCGACAATTTTAAAATTTGTATAGGATTGTAACTCCATCTCTCGTAATAAGTAGGCATCAAAGGTAGTGTTCATAAGAAGTTTAGCCATAAACTGCTTCACTTCCAAAATATTAAGTGATATCATAACGATTCTCCTGACTTATCTTATTTGTAAATATTTGAACTTATGATACAAAAAATCAAAAATATTGAAAATCCTCTGCATACTTACCAATGTTTTTGTAAACATTGTACTAGTATAGATAATAACTGATTCTTGAATAATAGTAATATAAATTAATATATGTGCTGATATCAATATTTCGATACTTTTACTCTCACATAAATAATGTTAACTATTAATAAGGAGGATTGATTCTATGTATTTTGAACCCACCAAAAAAACTTATCGTTTCCCATCAACAAACAGTTTAAACGATTACCAATCAAAATATTACTATCCAGAGAAAAATCATGCTTCCGGCGAGGATACACGTTATGATTCCAAATCATCTCACCCTATCTCAATTCATGACAACCACTTTCAAGGGTAAAATATTGGTTGGGATGTAATAAGTCATTCACATTTACAACAAATCCGACTTATAACACCCCAAACAATATTGTTCCTATAATAAAAAAGAGCAATAAGTGTGCAGGGTAAAAAATGTAGAACATATACTTTATATTTTTGCCCTTCTCACCATTATAGAAAGCAATTGGTATCATAGCCAAGGCTGCAACCACACTAATTATGTTATATAAATCATAGGTTTGAAAAAAGTAATTCCAATCGCAGTACATTGAACCCATGATTACTAGTATACATATGGTTCGAGTTGCTTTACTTTCCCGAAAAAGATAGAAGGATACAATCATAAGGATGCCTGCAACGTCATAATCCGTTCTTAACACATATGCAATTCCACATATCACTAAGGTTAATGCAGCATCTATAGAATTAGCTATCGTATAGTCCATTACATTCTTATTAAATTTATTCTCTACCATACTCATAAGTGCAATTAGTAGCAATCCTAAAAAAAGAGTAAAAAAGACATTTTGAGCACTTAATAAATTATCCAAAACAATCTTAAAATAGGAAGGTTGTTCCAACACCTTATTGATATCGGTAAGAATATTAACTGTATTATGTTTATAAAATGCCAAATCAAAGGGTAGCTCTGATATTAGCGCAAATACACCTAAACGAGTTAAATATCTTTTAATATTACTTGTATGGTAAAACCCCTCCACTATAAGAAAAACGAAGATTGGAAAAGCTAGTCTACCAATAGCGCGACAGGCAAAATTGAGCCAATAATAATCTGTCTGAGAAATAAAAACAGCTCCAATATGGTCAATTGCCATTGCCGTAATGGCAATTAATTTTAATTTGAATGAATCCATAATCAAATCCTTTCTTATATCCATTCTTTTGTATCCTTATGTGCATTCTTTAATATACATTCTTCTATACACAGTTATATCTTCTCACTCTTCTCAGTACTTATATATGCATTCTTTTATCCAACTCTGCCTTCATGTTATCTCCTTCAAATAGAATAAGTGCTGTTAAACTAATAGCACTCGCAGCAACACAAAGAATGGACGGATATTTAACCTGTACCCATCCAAAAACAATAAATAGTACAGGTACAAATCCAAAAATTCCATCTACCAACAAATATATTGTCAAATCTCTTACACTGATTTTTAACATTTTTGCTGAAATAGCCATAACAATCATAGCACCAACACAAACGACTGGAATTACATAATCAATTGACCAACCAATCCATCCCATCTTCCAATCCCACAACACAGATAATACACTGATTATCACAATCAACCAAAGAATCGTCTTCGGTATATTACTCTTTTTGCGAAGTATAACAAACATACTAATCCACATACATAAAATACCTGCTACCACCAATATTGACCAGTTTGAAGTTCTAGTAAATATCTCATTCACAGCTACGCTAATAATAATTGTTGATATTGAAACTAATAACATAATTCGAATAAAAAGATTAAATTCTTGATATATTGTAGGTATTTGCGGATATACGTCCTTAGTTTGTTCCATATTATCCTGCAATAATCCTCCACACAAAGGGCAAATATTATGATTGCCGCGAATATTCACTTTACATTTTACACAGTTTTGCATATATCTACTCCTATCACACCTCTTTGATATTGGAGGCTATTGAAATATCAATTCCTTCTTGCGTTAACATTCGAAAGAAATTTTTCTGAATATCCGTTCCCACAAATGGCGAAGCAAAACTAATTACTAGCTTATCATCAATGGTACACATACAAATTTGAGGTCTTCTTGCACTGGTAAAGCATTCAAAGATATTGATATAGGGTGCAAATTCCTTGGGCATTGATACCTTTCCTATATTGGAGAGCGCCGCCGTTATTCCACGGTTGTTTAGGTGGTTCGCAATGCGAAGAACATAATCCTTCAAAACGAGTGGTACAATACGCATAAAAACATTATACTCTAATGCCATCAAACGGTTCATATGCTTCCTTATTTTTTCCTCCTTCAGCTCCTCATCAAAACACTCTTTGACCACCCGAACAATATCCTCCAACTGATCTGAATTTTTGTCAAAATGATAACCCACATTAATAGTTGCAAAAAAATTACGTGCAGTAACTGAAGGAAAATACGTGCGAAGATTCACTGGAACAGTAATTCTAATCGGAAATTTTCTATTTCTAGCTGGCATGTCTAGGTAAATTGCCTTCATCAATAACGCTGTAAGAAAAACTGTCATTGTAGTGTTATATCGATGTGATAACTCTAAAACTTGTTTGGCTGACATTGTCCCTTCAATTACCTTAAGTCGGTTATCAATATAACGTCTTCCGGTGATTCGATATGATTTTGTTAATTTTATTCTGTCAATCTTAGAATTTCCACTATAATGTTTTAGAAAGCTGTCGTCCATCTTCTGTGTAAAAGAAGCATCATGATCAAGTATCGGCTGGTTGCCACAAAAATCATTTTGATACTTAATCGTAATATAATAATAAAGGAGCGTTTTCAAAAAGCCCATTGCTCCGGTTCCGTCCGTCAATGCATGATAAATTTCAAGATTCACTCTATTATTATAATAAGTTACTTCAAACAATAAATTTCGTCGATTTTGATAATAAAGCATACTACAAGGCAACCTATATTCTTCTACTACAAGTGGCTTTAAATCCGTACTCTCAAAATAATACCAAAAAACACCTCTTCTTAAAACACTACGGTACATAGGAAATAGACTTATTGTATTATCAAGAGCCTTCTGTAAAATATCTTTATCAACCTCTTCTTTCAATTCACAAACAAAGCGAAATACTTTAGTGTCTCTTTCACTGGTAGTAGGCGGAAAAATCTTTGCTGCATTATCTAGTCTTGCCCATTCTATTGGCATTTTTCTTTTCATATCTACAAGCTCCCTTACGCCATTAACGAACGATTAATTACATTTCCATAAATTTGGTTGGAGTATAATAAGTCAAATCAAAGTGAAAAACGGACATTTTTAAAACAATTATTCTACAATATTATATCATATTGTATCATTTAAAAATCGGTTAATTAATTCATATGCTTTTTTTACATGAACAAAATGCTTTGGTAATGAAATAAAACCATGTAAAGCGTCATTCATTCTATACACTTCAGCAATATTATCAGAATCATGAAGTTTCTTACCATACAATTCTCCCTCATCTCTAAGTGGATCATAGTGTGAGGTAATTATTAAAGTTTTTGGTTGATTCGTTAGATCTTTTGCCAGAAGCGGTGCCACATATGGATTAATTCTATCCTCATCACAACTGATATATAAATCCATAAAGTCATTAATGCGCTTTGCTGTCAACAGATAATCAAATCCGTTCTCTGATACAGAGGGATACGGCGAATTCTTACTATGATCGCTTCCTACAGACGGGTATAATAAAATCTGTTTTGAAGGAAGAAATTCACCTCTATCCCTTGCCATAAGAGATACCACTGCTGCCAGATTGCCTCCGGCACTATCGCCAATCAATGTGATATCCTCCGAATTTACACCAAACAGTTTCTTAGATTCCATAAAAATTTTCTTAGTGACAGCATAGCAGTCTTCTGGAGCTGCTGGAAATTTATATTCCGGTGCAAGACGGTAATCAACAGATACTACGATATGTCCTGTTTGTTTTGCCATTGTTGAACAAACTGTGGTATAACTATCGATGTTGCCAATTACCCAACCACCACCATGAAAAAATATCAGTACCTTAGTATAATCATCTTTATATTTAGGCAAAAAAATTCTAACAGGAATATCATGATCTTCAACTGATACCTTATCATCCCACATATTATAAAGTGGTTTAATATAAGGATGAACTACTTTTGACATTTGCCTATGTAGTTTATAACTTTTTTTTAAGTCTATATCCGGATAGGACAAAGCTTTTAATGCCATCTTCATCGCTTTATTAATAGCCATCTCTTCTACCAATCGCTTCCTAATTAATTTAATTCCATTCTAACGAAGATAGTTTTAAAAGTCAATTAATTCAGCAATGCCTCTTTTCGATATGAAATATAATATACTACATTAAAAATTATGAAATACAATATTCACACTATACTTTTCATATGATATAGTTGTCTATAACTTTAAAATAACAATTACGAATACTAATGGAGGTTTAACAATGTTTTATAAGCAATATGGTGATACGGATATGAAGGTATCCGCAATTGGCATGGGAGCGATGAGATATAATGATGCAGATGTGAAGGCAGGAAACTTTGAAAAATGTGCTGAAGTTGCATTGTACGCACATGAAAAGGGAATTAATTTTTTTGATTCAGCTCCCTTCTACTGTGATGATAAGAGTGAAGAAATTACCGGAATAGCATTATCCCAGCTTCCAAGAGACAGTTTCTATATATCCTCAAAAGTAAATATGGGTTCCTATGGAGGCGAATTCTCTCCGGATGCTTTCCGTAAGAGATTAGAAACTTCTCTCTCTCGTTTGAAGGTCGACTATCTGGATTTTTATTATCTTTGGTGTATGCTAAGCTTGGAATCCTATGAGAAACAGTATGATTTAATGTACAGTTCCTATCAAAAGGCGAAAGAAGAAGGTTTAATTCGTAATATTACCTTCTCCTCACATATGCAGGGTAATGAGTTAGAGGAAGTAATTAAGAGTAATGCTTTCAAAGGGATGCTAATCGGTTATAACGCGTTGAATTATCGCTTTCGTCAAGCTGGTATCCATGCAGCGAATGATAATGGTATGGGTATTGTAGTTATGAATCCTCTTGGTGGCGGATTGATTCCAAGTAACCCTAAGGTATTTAACTATTTAACAGAAGGAACCGATCTTAATGTAGCACAAGCAGCGCTTCGTTTTGTAGCCTCCCACAAAGAGATTACGGTTACACTTGGTGGCTTCACTACAAAAGAACATATCGATGACGCAGTTAAAGCAGTAGAAAACTTGGTAGAAAAGCCGGCTTCGGTTATCTATAAAGAATATGAAAGTAAGGGTATGACCTTAAACAATTTGTGTACCGGTTGCGCTTATTGCAAATCATGTCCGAAAGATATTGATATTCCAAAATATATGGATTCTTATAACGAGAAAATCCTAGGTAATAAACTGGAAGACCGTCTAAGAAATCATTGGGGCATTCCGGCATCAATCGCTGCTGAATGCATTAAATGCGGTCAATGTGAAGCATTATGTACCCAACATCTTAATATTATGGAACGTTTGGATGAGATAGCTCTTCTTAAATAAAAAATAGCCTGTTTCCTTAACTGTAGTCTGGGAACTCAACCAGACCACTGAAAGAAACAGGCGTTTTTATTATTTTAGATTATCATGTCATCCATACAGTAAATTAATGAATGTGTGAGCATATATATGCAGATGCGCAGACCGGCCTCATGCGGATGAACTATTCCACATGTGGGTACGACAAGTCATCTGTATATATATGCTCACACATTCATTTTCACTACTAACTCTGACTTACAACCTCATTACTTTCCAGCAATTCAATCACTTCTTTTACAGGCAGTGGCTTACTGTAATAGTATCCCTGTATCTTATCACATTTGTATTCGATTAGATAATCCAACTGTTCCTGTTTTTCAACTCCTTCGGCTACCACACTCATACCCATGCTCTTACCCAAGGTTACAATATGTCCTGTCAAAGTATTATCATTCTCAAAGGTGATACAGTCAATAAAGGATTTGTCTACCTTTAACGTAGTGATCGGCAATTGACTAAGATAACTGAGGGATGAATATCCTTTACCAAAATCATCTAGTGCAATTTTAATATTATGACTATTTAACTTCATTAAATCCGTTTCAATGCTTTCAATTGATTCCATTAAAATTGATTCAGTTATCTCAAGTTCAAGATAGGAGGGATCTAAATCATATTTCTTTAAGGTATCTAATATAATATCGCAAAAATCAGCCTGTAATAATTGAAGTATCGATATGTTAATGGACATATTCAAATCTGTGTATCCCATCAAAATAATCTTCTTTAAGAAGGCACATGCTGTTTTTATGACCCAGGTTCCCAGTGGTATGATATATCTGGTATCTTCAGCGATCTTTATGAATCGTAATGGAGATACTCTGCCAAGTTCTGGACTGTTCCATCGAAGCAGTGCTTCAAATCCAACAATCTTATTCTTACTGGGATCTATCTGCGGTTGATAATATAGCTCAAATTCATTATTATCCAGGGCTTTCTCCAGATATTTCTCAATATTGACACGTTCATTGAAGGCATCACTCATGGACGAATTATAAACCATGTAGTTTTTCTTACCATTCTCTTTCACTTTGTACATGGCAATATCTGCATATTTTAGCAACTGTTCTAAACGGGTACAATGATCTGGATAGATTGCAATTCCTATACTCACACTGACGCGAAGTACGCTTTCTTGAATATTAATCTCCTCCGTGAATTTATACAAAACCTGGTCTGCAATATCTTGTGCTTCTTTAGCATCCCTTATGTTTGGAAGTAGTACTACAAACTCATCACCGCTTAAGCGATAGATATATTCGCTGTCTTTAAATAAGGAGGTTAACTTCTCACTAAGATCCTTGATCAAATAGTCACCAAAACTATGACCCAAGGTATCATTTACATTTTTGAAATTATCAATGTCTACAAACAACAAGGCTACCTTTTCATTATCTGGACAAAAGATGTTTCTCTCATTTTCATACAATGACAACTTATTCGGTAAACCAGTTAATACATCGTGATATGCAAGGAATGTAAGTTTTTCCTCACCTATTCTAATTTTCTCATTAATTTGTAGTATTTCATCATATTGTTGTCTCATCTCTTCATCGGAAGCGGTAAGTTCCTCATACAGTTGCGTTAGTTCTTCATGGCTTTCTGCTAGATTTTTCTTCATTCGATTAATTCTCCTAATGTGAATGAGAAGGAAATTGATCAATATAATGAGCATAATAATTGTTGCAATGACCGACAGTACTAAAGACTTGTACGTCTCATAGAAGGAAAAGGGCTTATTAATAATTTCAATACCCTTTGGAACCGATTTTTGCGAAATCCCATACTTCTCCATCTGTTGATAATCCATCACAGATTGTTTCGATCCCGTCATTAAATATGGGATATCATTAATGTTCTCACCTGAAAGTACTTTTAATACAATTCCAGCCGCCGACTTTCCTTGTAATGTTCCACTTACCATTACTCCGCCAACTGTTCCATTGTTTAAGCCAAAATCGTAAATATGATATACAGGTACACTGCTATTATTGCAAACATCACGAATAACATAATCCATTTCCATTATTCTTTTATTTACATCCTGTATGTAAGACGTCATTAACACTATACTATCCTTATCCAAACTATGAATGGTATCAATCATCTTGTGAAAGACCATATTGTTTAACGGTACAATATTGAGGTTAGGATTTGAGGCGTGAATTTTATTGATTGCATATTCTCCGGTTGTTGACCCGCTTTCAGTATTGTCATATACAAGGTAGATATTTTTAATAGCTGGATTAATTTTGAGTGCCAATTCAATTGTCTGAGCTGGGAAGGTCTCTTCAATGACACCGGATACTCTTTCATATCCTTTTGTTATCATCTTTGCATTGTCCAATGTAACACCACTGAATATAACCGGGGCATTTGAGAAAGCTGATACTCTGTTTTCTAATGCAAATTGTAGCGCGATATCATCAGTGGCTATAATAGAGTCAATTTTTTTATTTGCATATTTAAATTTATAGTATTCTTGCAAATATTTCAGATTCGTCGAACTTGGATAGTTCTTCCAATCAATATTCTCCACTAAAATATCAATATTCTTGTTACTTTGTTTCAAAACCTCTGCAATGCCCTCTGTCTGATCCTTTGTCCAACTGAGTCCTTGGTGATAAGAGTTTAAAATCAGAACATTCTTTAAGGCATCTTGTTCCTCCGCCTTTGCTACTGGACTGTTAGAGAAAAGAACTAATATTGCAAATAATAGCAAACATATCAATAGCTTCGGCTTCTTCTTCATTATATTCCTCCCAATGGTAAAATAAGTCACTCAATCAAATCAATAAATTCACTTATACTATATTAAATTTCGAAGAAAATTAATTTGAACATATATTCTTCGTATTATTTAGTACTTAATCAGAATTTTCTTCCTTTTTCTTCATTATATACTATATTACTACTCTATGACTAGTAAATTTTCCTTTTTATCTATAGTAAATATTACTTGCAAATTCATAAATATACGTTACAATAGAGAATGGCGATAGTTTATAATTAACAGCAAAGAAACAATGATTTGTTTTATTTGCATGGAAGTATTTAGGAGGTTTTACATGATTCAAGCTAGTAATATAACATTAAGATTAGGAAAACGTGCATTGTTCGAGGATGTAAACATTAAGTTTACCGAAGGTAACTGCTACGGTTTAATCGGTGCCAACGGTGCCGGCAAATCGACGTTTCTTAAAATATTGAACGGGCAACTTGAGCCTAGCAAGGGTGATGTTATTATAACACCCGGACAGAGATTATCCTTCTTACAACAGGATCACTTCAAATTTGATACCTTTGAAGTATTAGAGACTGTTATTATGGGTAACAAACGATTATATGAAATTATGAAAGAAAAAGAAATTATCTATGCAAAAGAAGACTTTACAGAAGAAGACGGTATCCATGCAAGTGAGCTAGAAGGCGAATTTGCAGCAATGGATGGATGGGAAGCTGAGTCTAATGCTGCCTCACTTTTAAATGGTCTTGGTATTGACACTGATCTTCATTATAAGACCATGAGCGAGCTCAGAGGTGGTGAAAAGGTTAAGGTATTACTTGCACAGGCGCTCTTTGGTAACCCTGATATTCTCTTACTCGATGAGCCTACCAACCATTTAGATCTAGAAGCAATTCGTTGGTTAGAGGAATTTTTAATCAACTTTGAAAATACTGTAATCGTGGTATCCCATGACCGTTATTTCTTAAATAAGGTATGTACCCATATAGCAGATATCGATTATGCGAAAATTCAACTTTACTCCGGTAACTATGACTTCTGGTATGAGTCCAGTCAGCTGATGGTTAAGCAGATGAAGGAAGCAAACAAGAAGAAGGAAGATAAAATTAAAGAGTTGCAAGAGTTTATTCAGCGCTTTAGTGCGAATGCTTCCAAATCCAAGCAAGCTACCTCTAGAAAGAAAGCTCTTGATCGTATCGAGCTTGATGATATCAGACCATCTAGTAGAAAATATCCTTATATCGATTTCAGACCAAGCAGAGAAATCGGTAACGAGGTTTTAACCGTTGAGAATCTATCCAAAACCATTGATGGTGTAAAGGTTCTTGATAAGATTTCCTTTATGGTTGGTCGTGAAGATATGATTGCATTTGTTGGACCAAATACTGCAGCTTCCACTACTTTGTTTAAGATTTTATCTGGCGAGATGGAACCCGACGAGGGCTCTTACAAATGGGGTATTACAACCAATACCGCATATTTTCCTAAGGATAATACGAAACTCTTTGCTGGCGATGAAACCATTGTAGATTTCTTAATGCCTTACTCTCCTGAGAAGGATGTTACCTATGTTCGTGGTTTCATGGGCAGAATGCTCTTTGCAGGTGAAGAAGGTTCTAAGAAGGTTAATGTGCTCTCCGGTGGTGAACGCGTTCGTGTTATGCTCTCCAAGATGATGATTATGGGAGCGAATGTATTAATCCTTGACGAGCCGACGAACCATTTGGATATGGAATCCATCACTGCGTTGAATAACGGTATGATTAAATTCCCAGGCGTTGCACTCTTCACCTCACCTGACCATCAGTTTATCCAGACTACAGCGAACAGAATTATGGAAATTGTAAATGGTCATTTGATTGATAAGATTTCTACTTATGATGAATATCTGGAAAGCGATGAGATGGCTAGAAAGAGACAGATTTGCGAATTTGAAGCTGAGGATGAGTCAAACGAAGAATAGAGAAAAATAAAACTATGGTTTAGAATATTGGTAATAGAGTTCGAATAATGAATAATTGTAATGATTAAGTGTAATTGAGTGTAATAATTGATTGTTAGTAGGCAGGTGATTTCAATCACCTGCCTTTTTGTACGGGTAAATGCAAATCTTATATGTACTTACTCTAATTATTTTAAACAAAATACTCTATCTAACAAGCAAAAATCTAAAAAAATCAAATAAATATATTTGCTAAATTTATTTATATTAAATAATTATTAGATATTGACTTTAATAATATTAAATGCTATATTTAACATTATTAAATCAGGAGGAATAATATGGCAATAGAAATTTTACCGGACTGGATGACAAACCTTGATGATGAAGATGTCAGTTTTATTCGAAATTTTATATTAGCTTCCGGATCACTAAAAGAAATCGCGAATAAATATAGTGTTACCTATCCCACTGTCCGACTCAGACTGGATAAGGTTATTCAAAAAATCAACATAGGCGAGAGCACGTATAGGGAACCCTATATTGCACTAATCAAGCAACTTGCAATTAATGATAAATTGGACTATGAGACAGCTAAATTACTTATTAGTGAATATAAAAATTTAAAAAAGGAGCAAAAATGATATGAAGATGTTAAGTATATCGATCTTTTTAATAGAAGTTTTATTTCTTGTATTCGGTCTTTCCTTTTTGCAAGTACACCTCTCAAAGAAGAAAGCCCCCAACCCAGGTATGATACTTCCCATTATTTTTTTAGTACTGGCAAGCTTATCAACTCTTGTATCGGCGTTTAATACCTATTCAACGAGAAATTTTGGCGAATATCTTGCCGGTATTATCTCCTCATTTATTTTCAAAAACATGCCGACAATTATTTTCCTTGTAATATATACCGCATGTAGGAAAAATCTGAAATCAAAAAAAGAAATTGAAAAAATGAATATCATTGATCTAGATTAAGGGGGAAAATTCATGACTATAAAACGCTTTTTAATATCAGCCGGCATCGTTCTAGCCTTTATCATTGTAGTAGGTACGATCGGGTGGATGGATAATCAACAAAATAACGTTCAAAATCTAGAAAGCAGACTTAATCAATTACAAAACAATCTGGACGAACGTATGCAAGCAAATTTAGATTCACTAAAAGAAGAACTTACGAATACAATCCAACAACAAAATAGCAATGTATTTAATGTATCTTATATTACAACAGACTATGACAAAGCAAAGAACCTAGCAAAGGTTACTATCAAATTCCAATTAAAGAATTACAAAAAAGGCAATTCTGTTCAGGTATTTTATCACAATTCCAACAATACCTCTTCCAATCCGGTTAATGCAATCTTGGTTGGTGATATCTTTCAAGCAGATCTATTTCTTGACTTGAATGCTAATGATCCCTATTCTGTATGCTATAGTATCACTTCTGAGAATATCATAAATGAAAAAATAGTAGATATCGATCTAATCGGCGAACTATACGGCAGGTTTAAAATTCATGTACCCAATATATCATTTGACAAGAAAAAACAAAAAATTAATTTTACAATGGATGGTCCAGAAATTCGCAATTTTTATCAACCCAATGAAAAACTAAAACTTATTAAGTGTATCATAGAGGTATACAATAAAAACGAACTTATTAAGACTTTTGATGTAACAAATCAACTTCAATGTGTAGGTGACGGCCAATCCTTCATCTCAGATGAGAATACATCCATGTCATTCGCCCTTCAAGAAGAAGAAAACTCTCAGTACGATGATTTATCTAATATATCTTGCAAAATCAGTGCAACAGATGGATACGGTATTCATTATGACTTTAATTAAACTTTTTAGAACGCCTCACTGCGGTGAGGCGTTCTTGTTGTATTCGCTCGAATCTAGCCACATATTAGGAAAACCCTCCCTCGAAACATGAATAAGCGTTATGAATAAAATAGATTCGAGAACATATTTTAGGAGCACCTACCTTGTTATCAACGAATAATTTATCTGCAGAACTCAAAAATCCAAATTATGTTCCGGTAATAAAAGATTCTAATACGTTCTATGGCGGAAGCCAGATGTGGTTTCCAGCTACTGATTGGAAATGCAAAGATTATATTATTCATAATTACGGTTGTGGCACAATCGCTACCGCTGATTTATTTCTATATCTAGCTTTACAAAATCCGCGTTTGAATACACCTGACACTGAGATTGCAATCAGGGGTGGTAGTCAGATCTATGATGAAAATTATGACCAATATATTCATTTTATCAATGATCATTATACCAAGACACGCCGTGTTATCGCAGTATTAGGAACTAAAATTGCTTCATCGATTAATTCCTACTCGAAGGCCTATGGCTTAGGACTACAGGCATCTTGGAAATTAAAACTGACTTATTATGACATGTTAGAAATTATGGAAGAAATGTTGTCACAGGATATCCCAGTCATTTTATCCATTGGACCAAATACGCCTTTTATTTGGGGTAAGAAAGGAATTCCATTTTACGAGTTAAGAAAGATAGAGTTCCGCGTGAATGAACCACAAGGCAATGATGATACTACTCAACCAGTGAATGGTAATGTAAGTGTAATTAAAAAAGCATATTATTATAAATTAGCATATCCAGACATTAACAGCCATTTTATAACGGTTACCGGAATTATCAGGGATGATATTGCCTCTCGCTACATGCTTCGCATATCCTCCTGGGGAAAACAATACTATATTAATTACGAAGAATATAGACACTACGTTGAAAGCACTGGCGGTACGATTACATCAAGTATCGTTCAGATTATAAAAGCTTAAACCATATTAAGACATAAATTATACTAAAATATAAAAAGAACGATAACATAGTATTACAACCTTTGTAATATCTAGTATCGTTCCTTTTTTATTTCATTAAATAGATTTATCAGGTAGGAATAACGATATCGATAATAATCCTCTATGATCGAAATCGTTCAAATCCCAGATAACGTGTTCCTTGAAAGGTAAGACTTCCAAAATCATTCTCTACGAGCAATCCATAGTCAGAAGAACCAACTATTAATTCCATACGATCTCCACTCGCAACTTCAAATGTTACATAATCGGTGGTTGAGTAGGAGGAATGGTGCATATTATCTCCTGCCCCATGATGATGGTTATGAGTACTTGACCTTTTTGCTACAATCTTAGCTTCAACTACTAACACAGGAGAATTATTATTTTTCCTCCACTGATTGGCACCTCTAACTATTTGTGTAATGATTAGAGCAAAAACTAATACAAAACCAATTACGACGATTATCGGTACGATGGTAAACATACTATTAAATCCACTAAATCCGAAATCATTTGATGGTATATCCATATCTATTATCCTCCTAGTTATACTTAAATTCACATGCAAATGTAATGACATTTACTCGTATTATATCTCATAATTATAATTCTTACCACAAAAACAACTAATATTTACCACTTTTTTATTACTGTTGAATTAAAAATTTAAAGTCCACCCTTCTTCATTACACAGGCTGAATTTGTTTTTTCATAATATATGTGGAACTTAATCTTATCTATGTAGTATCAAATTAAATTTTGGTCCTATAATAAATTTTGTAATTGTTAATTACATGGTAAAAGTTGATAAATTTAAAAGACTATTACAAAAGGGTAATCCGTAAAGAATTCTATTATATCCACACTACACTTTAGGAAACGACCAGTGTCTTCCCAACCCGTGTAAAGTAATATAATTATCCTATATCGGATTTCCATTTTGTAATAGCCTCTCAACTATCTAATCTCTCTTATCATCACTAAATTCCTAAATCCATGTAAATCAGCGGTTACATCTTTCTAAACTTATCATATCGATTCTGAAGCATAACCTCAAGCTTCGTCGCCATCAATTCCTTTAAATCTCCTTCAATAACTGCTTTGATGTTGGCTGCCACCATATCATAGTCATTATGCGCACCACCCTGTGGTTCGTCAATAATACCATCAACAATGCCAAACCCATGTAAATCCTGTGCTGTAAGCTTCATATCTCTCGCTGCCTGATCCGCCTTAGAAGAATCCTTATACAGGATACTAGCAAAACCCTCAGGCGAAAGGATTGCATAGATGGAGTTCTCTAGCATATATACCTTATCGGCTACGCCAAGCGCAAGAGCACCACCACTACCACCTTCCGAGATTACAACTGAGATGATAGGAGTCTTTAAAAGCATCATCTCTGCAAGGTTACCAGCGATAGCTTCACCCTGTCCTCGTTCCTCAGCTCCAAGTCCGCAGAATGCACCAGGGGTATCAATAAAGCAGATAACTGGACGGTGGAATTTCTCCGCCTGTTTCATCAGACGCAGTGCCTTACGATAACCTTCCGGATGTGGCATAGAGAAGTTTCTTGTGATATTTTCCTTCGTATTTCGACCTTTTTGCTGAGCAATAATCGTTACAGGGATATCACCCAAAAAGGCTACACCTCCTACAATTGCTTGGTCATCCGAATAGAAACGATCACCATGCATTTCCATAAAATCAGTAAAAATACGTTCTATATAGTCGAGACCGGTCGGTCTAACCGGCATTCGAGCCAATTTCACTTTTTCCCAAGGTGTTAAACTCATATTACCTCCATAATGCCTAATTACGGCATCCTCCATTAAGCCAATGTTCTATCGGAATGCATTTTTAACAGCGTTCCTAATGTTTGCTTTAATTGATCTCTTCGAACAATCTGATCAACAAAACCGTGCTGCAGTAAAAATTCTGCTCGTTGGAAGCCCTCTGGAAGCTTCTGTCCTATGGTCTGCTCAATAACACGAGGTCCGGCAAAACCGATTAATGCTCCGGGCTCCGCAAGGATAATGTCACCTAGCATAGCAAAGCTAGCTGTTACACCACCTGTTGTCGGATCAGTCAAAACCGTAATATAAAGATGACCAGCTTCGCTATGCTTTGCAACAGCTGCACTTACTTTAGCCATCTGCATTAAGGAGAAGATACCCTCCTGCATTCTTGCACCACCGGAGGCAGTAAATAGAATAACCGAAAGTCTCTCTTTTGTAGCACGTTCAAATAATCTAGCTAGCTTTTCTCCAATTGTTGTTCCCATACTTCCCATGAAGAAGGCCGGGTCCATTACCCCTACTAAGGCAGGATTACCATTAATTAATCCCTTACCTGTAACCACTCCATCTACAAGGCCAGTCTGTTTTTGCGTTCTTACTAACTTATCACCGTAGCCCGGAAAGTTTAATGGGTCTCTGGTTGACATATGTGCATCAAATTCCTGCAATTCTCCGTCATCCAATATCATTGCAAAACGCTCATGAGCGGACACCTTAAAATTAAATCCACATTCATCACATCTTTTATAATTTTTAATCAGCAGTTTCGTATAAATAACCTTGCCACATTTGGGACATTTGGTCATAATACCCTGCGGTACATTCGGGCGTTCTTCTTCAGATTGCTCAACATCCTGAGGTTCAGTACGATATACTATTTTCGATGTTGCATAATGCTTTGATTTAAAAGGATTTTTCTTCATATTTCTACTTACCCTCTATTAATCCAGTATGATAGTTTCCGGAAATAATCTCTTCTCTTTCCAAAAGCTCATACTGATATTCTACATTGGTTTGAATTCCGTCAACAATTAATTCTGAAAGTGCTCTCTTCATTCTAGCGATTGCTTCCGCTCTATCACTACCATGCACAATTACTTTTGCAAGCATGGAATCATAACAGGAAGGAACGACATAGCCTGGATAAAGTGCACTATCCACTCTAACACCTAAGCCACCGGGGAAAAGCACATTTTCCACACGTCCTGGACAAGGCATAAAATTCTTGCTTGGATCTTCTGCATTGATTCTGCATTCAATCGCATGACCTCTGAATTCAATATTCTCCTGACGATAGGGCATCTCTTCACCGTTAGCAATACAAATCTGAGCCTTTATCATATCAATTCCAGTAACCATCTCGGTAACCGGATGTTCCACCTGAATACGGGTGTTCATTTCCATGAAGTAGTACTCACCCTGGCTATATAGGAACTCAATGGTTCCGGCATTGACATATCCGGTTGCCTGTGCAGCCTTCACTGCCGCAGAACCCATCTTCTCCCTAAGCTCAGGAGTCATAATTGCGGAAGGAGATTCCTCAATCATCTTTTGATTTCTTCTTTGTACGGAACAATCTCTTTCGCCAAGGTGAACCACATTGCCATGGCTATCACCAAGTATTTGAAACTCAATATGTTTTGGATTAACAATTAATTTTTCAATATATACCTTGTCATCTCCAAATGCAGCTTTCGATTCTGATTTTGCTGCATTGTATAAGTTCTCCAAATCTTCTGCTTTAAAAACCGCTCTCATACCCTTACCGCCACCACCGGAAGAAGCCTTAATCATAACCGGATAGCCAATTGTTTCAGCTAATTCTAATGCAGCTTGAACTGTTTCTACTTCTCCGTCAGAGCCAGGAACAACAGGTACCCCTGCTTTTAACATCGTCTCTCTCGCTCTTGATTTGTTACCAAGAAGATCGATTGTATCAGCATTTGGTCCGATAAATGTAATATTACAGTCCTCGCACATTCTTGCAAAGGAACTATTCTCAGATAAAAAGCCAAAGCCCGGGTGAATTGCTGTCGCACCGGTAAGTACTGTTGCACTGATAATATTTTGAATATTTAAATAACTGTCCTTGGATTTTGCCGGACCAATACATACTGCTTCATCAGCGAGCATAACGTGCAATGCCTCTTTGTCTGCTTCTGAATATACAGCTACGGTTTCAATTCCCATTTCCTTGCACGCACGGATGATTCTCACTGCAATCTCTCCACGGTTTGCTATCAATATTTTTTTAAACATGCTAAAGTCTCCTTGAATTTGCTTAAGCTTGTGATTAACGAACAAAAGAATTACTGACCAATCGCAAAGGTGAGAATAGCTTCCACTGCCACCTTACCATCAACAAAGGCTTTGGCAGATCCTACGCCAAAACTCCCCTTACTTTTCGTAATCTTCACATCCAGTGTCAGAACATCACCAGGATACACCTGACGCTTAAATTTAACATTGTCCATTCCAGCGAAGAATGCAATCTTCCCCTCATTACCAGGTACGGAAAGCATACAGATTGCGCCAACTTGTGCTAACGCTTCGATAATTAATACTCCTGGCATAACTGCTTTCCCTGGAAAATGTCCCTGGAAAAATGGTTCATTCATTGTTACGCATTTTCTACCGACAGCACCGATGCCTGGTTCTATCTCCTCAATACGATCAACCAATAAAAATGGAGGACGATGAGGTATTATTTTTTGAATTTCATCAATATTTAACATAATACATTCCTTCCCTTCTTACCCGAGCTCTAAACATTATCTTTTGTGCAATAATACAAGCTCCTTATATTATTATATTATTCGGTCTTCTAAAGTAACTTTACGAAGAATTATTTAACCACAAAAAGAGGTTGACCATATTCCACCATTTGTTCATTCTCAACAAGAATTTTCACTATTTCACCATCAAACTCACTCTCGATTTCATTCATCAATTTCATCGCTTCAATAATACAAACCGACTGTCCTTTTTTAACCTTATCGCCTACTTTAACGAAAGCTGCCTTATCCGGTGAAGGGGAATGATAGAAGGTTCCCACCATTGGAGAAACAATCTTCTTACCTAAATCCTCAACTACTGCTTCAGCAACAGGTGCAGCTGTAGCCTCTTGAGCAACTACGTTCTGAGCTGGAGCATAGTTAACAGGGGCTGCAGAGAATACTGTTGGAGCCATTGCTTGTGGAAGTACTGATTGAGTTACTGTTACAACTTCAGCAGTTTTTTCTAAACAAATTTTTAAACCCTCTTGCTCTACCTCTACTTTTGTCAGATCAGTTTGATTCATTTCCTTCATTAAGTTTATGATTGCTTTATAATCCATGGCTTATACCTCCATATTTTTAAATATTAAAGTAGCGTTGTGTCCACCAAATCCAAGTGAGTTGGACATTGCATAATTTATTTTAGCTTTTCTGCCTTCATTTGGTACATAATCAAGATCACATTCCTCATCCGGTACTTGATAACCGATTGTAGCAGGGATAAAGTCATTTTCAATTCCTTTGATACAAACTACAGCTTCCACTGCACCTGCAGCACCAAGCAAATGTCCAAACATAGATTTGCTGGAGCTAATTGGAACCTTGTAAGCATCCTCACCCATTGCAATTTTAATTGCTGCTGTTTCCGTACGATCATTCGTTGGAGTACTTGTGCCATGTGCATTGATATAAGATACATCCTTGGACGTAATTCCGGCTTCTTCCATAGCAAGCGTCATCGCTCTTGCACCACCAATACCATCTGGAGATGGAGAGGTAATATGATAAGCATCACAGGTCGAACCATATCCTACGATTTCAGCGTAAATCTTTGCGCCACGTGCAACTGCTTGCTCATATTCTTCAAGAATTAAGATTCCTGCACCTTCTCCCATTACAAAACCATCTCTTTCCTTATCAAAAGGAATGGATGCTCTGAGTGGCTCTTTGCTGGTAGATAATGCAGTTAGTGCCTGAAAGCCTGCAATGCCAAGTGGTGTAATAGAAGCTTCTGCTCCACCCGATATAATAATATCTGCATAGCCATGCTTAATATTACGGAATGCTTCACCAATACAATTGTTACCGGTTGCACATGCTGTTACAACATTGGTACAGATACCGTTTGCACCAAATTGAATTGCAATATTACCTGCTGCCATATTGGTTATGGTCATAGGGATAAATAATGGATTAACGCGCTTTGGCCCCTTATCTCTTAAGGTGTTCGTCTCTTTTTCAATATCATCAAGAGCACCGATACCGGAACCAACAATTACACCAAAACGATCTCTATTGATTTTCTCTAAATCAAGTCCAGAATCTGCAACAGCTTCTTTCGCCGCTGCCACTGCAAATTGAGAGAAACGATCCATTCTTCTGGCGTCTTTTGCATCCATAAAACTTTTCGCTTCAAAATTCTTAACCTGCGCAGCTGTTTTTGCTGCAAATGCTTCTGTATCAAAGGTTTTAATAAAGTCAATTCCACATACGCCTGACTGAACATTATCAAAAAATTCATTAACGTTATTACCGATTGGGGTTATCGCACCCATACCTGTTACAACAACTCTACGATTCATATGCTTTCTCCTTTTTATTGCTACATTACCATGCCGCCATCAACCTGGATGACCTGACCGGTAATATAATTCGCTGCTTCTGATGCTAAGAAGCTTACCGTATTGGCAACCTCATTGGCATATCCATAACGCTTTAAAGGAATATTGGCCAATGTTGCTTCTTTTACTTTATCAGACAATTGGTTTGTCATGTCGGATTCTATAAATCCAGGTGCAACTGCATTGACTGTAATACCTCTAGATGCAAGCTCTCTTGCTACCGACTTCGTCATTCCGATTACGCCGGCCTTGGAAGCTGCATAATTGGCTTGACCAATGTTGCCAGTTAATCCAACCACGGAAGATATATTAACAATTTTACCACTCTTCTGCTTTAGCATAACGGTTGAAGCATGCTTTGTACAGAAAAAGGTTCCTTTTAGGTTAATATCAATTACACTATCAAAATCAGCTTCTGATATACGCATAAGTAGATTGTCTTTTGTTATCCCGGCGTTATTAACCAGAACATCCAATCTGCCATATTGTTTTACAGCCTCTGCTATCAGATTCTTCGCTTCCGCTTCATTACTGATATCCGCCTGTACTGCAATCGCATCTCCACCTGCTGTTTTGATTGTCTCCAATAGCTCTTCAACCTGAGTGATGCTATTACGATAATTAATAACAACCTTTGCTCCATGCTCAGCAAATTGTAAGGCAATAGCTCTTCCGATTCCTCTTCCGGCTCCGGTGACTATTGCAACTTTTCCATATAGCATAATGTTATTCCTTTCTACTCTGCCTCCTTCAAGGCTTTCACTGTTGCTTCTAAAGAAGCGCAATTTTCAATATTATATATTTTAAGTCCTCGGTCTATTTTTTTAACAAAACCGGATAAGGTTTTACCTGGCCCAATTTCAATAAAGTTAGTAATTCCTTCTTCAATCATTTTTCTTATGGTCTGCTCCCAAAGAACACTACTCATAACCTGACGGTACAATAGGTTCTTTACTTCACTACTATCTTTTACAAATTCAGCATTCACATTAGCAATAACCTTAGTGTGTAGTTCACCTAGTGCCATGGGCTCCAATTCCTGCAACAAACGATCTGCTGCCGGTTTTAGCATAGAAGTATGAAAAGGTGCACTTACTGCAAGATCAATCGTCTTCATAGCTCCCTTTTCTTTGCAAAGCTTAGCTGCTTCCTCCACCGCTTTAATCTCACCGCCGATAACAATCTGGCCGGGACAATTAAAGTTTGCTGGTTCCACAATTCCATATGCTTTCGCTTCTGTGCAAGCTTCTCTTACTTTATCTGCCGCAAGTCCTAATACCGCACTCATCTTGCCTATGCCAGCGGGAACTGCTTCCTGCATGAAGCGCCCTCTTTTTCTTACAAGAGGAACTGCTTGGGATAAAGAAAAAGCTCCACTTGCTGTTAATGCGGAATACTCACCAAGACTTAAACCACCAACAATGTCTGGAATGATACCTTCCACTACTATCGCACGATAAGCCGCAATAGACATCGTAACGATGGAAGGCTGTGTATTCTCTGTAAGATCAAGTTCTTCCTTATTACCATTAAAAATCAAATCTGTTAAATCCATTCCGAGGGATTCGTTTGCCTCTTCAAATGTTTGTCTGCATACAGAGAAGTTATTGTATAGTTCTTTCCCCATACCGATATATTGTGATCCCTGCCCTGCAAATAAAAATGCTGTTTTACTCATCATTACCTCCAATTTTTACTGAGCAGCTGTTCTGCCTCGGCAAACATCTCAGTAATAATATCTTTACAGCTTTGTTCTTTTCTAACGATTGCGGCAATCTGTCCGGCCATAACACTGCCATAATCCATATCACCCTCCACTACCGCTTTCGCTAATGCTCCAACGCCTAGCTTCTCGATTTCTTCAATTGGTGCTAATTTACCCTCAAGTTCTGAAAACTGTCGGCTTAACTTATTCTTTAGGATACGAACCGGGTGTCCGGTACTACGACCAGTAACTACGGTATCGATATCTTTTGCACTTAATACCTTATTCTTATAATTTTGATGTATGTTACACTCATGTGCAGATAAAAAACGAGTACCAACCTGAACTCCATCCGCTCCTAACATCAGTGCTGCCGCAATACCTCTTCCATCAGCTATACCTCCTGCTGCAATAACCGGTACATCAACTGCATCCACTACTTGAGGTACGAGTACCATCGTCGTCAGTTCACCAACATGGCCACCTGATTCGGTACCTTCGGCAATAACTGCATCAGCCCCACTACGGACCATTCGCTTTGCAATTGCTACTGAGGGTACAACTGGAATCACTTTAATGCCATGAGCTTTCCACATCTCCATATACTTCCCGGGTGCCCCTGCTCCTGTCGTGACTACCTTAACTCCTTCTTCACATACCATATGAGCGATATCCTCAGCAAATTCACTAAGCAACATAATATTTACGCCAAAAGGCTTTGTCGTAAGTTCCTTCGCTTTTCTTACTTCCGCTCTGATATAATCCGCCGGAGCTGTTCCTCCTGCTATTATCCCAAGTCCACCTGCTTCGGATACTGCTGCTGCCAAAGATGCATCTGAAATTCTTGCCATTGCTCCTTGAAAAAGAGGGTATTCTATATTTAACAGTTCACAAATGCGTAACTTCATTGCTTGTTATCCTCCTGGAGATTTGTATATCAACCACTACACCCTATTCCTTTATCGGCAGTTGCAAAAGGACATAATTACACATTCACAAATATGCGAGTTCCTTCTAACAACTGCCGCCTAAGGATATCATTATTGCGTTTAATCTAATTATTCTGCTTCGTTTCTTTTTGCCAAATATTTTTCAATATCGCCGATGGTTGCTATTGCTTCAGTATCTTCGGTAGGAATTTCAATTCCAAACTCTTCTTCTAAAGACATAATAATCTGAAAAAGATCAAGAGAGTCTGCATTTAAATCATCTTTTAAATTAGTTCCCTCTGAAAGTACTGCTACATCTACACTTAACTGCTCTGCTACTAATTCTTTAATTTTTTCGATATCCATTTTTATAATCCTCCATATTGTGTTTTAAATTTACAAGCATATTTCAAGAAGTAATATGCATTTAATATTCAGAAAATATTCTGAATCATGTTATATTAAAGGGTTTTCCCTAAACATGCCAATTAATTCCACTCCACCAAAACTGCTCCGCTTGTCATTCCTCCGCCAAAACCCACTAGAATGATTCGATCTCCAGCTTGTAACATATTCTTTTGAACCATTTCGTCAAGTGCTATACCTATCGTTGCAGCTGAAGTATTACCGTAACGGTCTAAGTTCATATAGAACTTCTCATAAGGAATTCCACAAGTCTTTGCTGCCGTTTCAATAATCCTGACATTTGCCTGATGTGGAATAATATATTTGATATCCTCTGATACTAAATCAGCTTTTTTTAGTACGGTTTTTATTAAATCATTAATCGTACGAACCGCAAACTTAAATACTTCCTGCCCTTTCATGGTGATAGCAGGTTGCATTTTAATTCCATCATTAACAGGACATAATGGGTTAGATATTGGAAATGCAGGTAAACATAGATAGTCCTGTTTACTACCGTCACTGGTCAAAGTAGTAGCCACAACACCTCTTTTTACCTCCGAAGAGGATAAAATTACCGCGCCTGCTCCATCACCAAATAATACGCAGGTGGAACGATCTTCCCAATCCAATGTTTTCGACAGCGTTTCCGCGCCTATAACCAATATATTCTGATATACTCGATTTTCAATGAATGCAGTTGCAACGGTCATGCCATAGACAAGACCAGAACACGCTGCTGTCAGATCAAATGCTGCTGCTTTTGTAGCCCCTAGCGAATGTTGAACCATGCATGCAACGGAAGGCATGAACGAATCCGGCGATATCGTTGCGCATATAATCAAATCAATCTCTTTTGCATCCAGTCCCGATATTAATAACGCTCTTTTTGCTGCACCGAAAGCTAAATCAGATGTATTTTCTCCAGTTGAAATCCTTCGTTCTTTTATTCCAGTTCTTGATGAAATCCATTCATCACTTGTATCTACAAACTTTGTTAAATCCTCATTCGTCACGATATTATCTGGCAGGTAACTTCCTGTGCCGATGATTGTTGCACGTCTCATTATGGAATCCTCCTACTTAACTCTGTTGTGCTGCTTATATATTTCTTTCAAATGATAATTTAATTTACTCAGCGCTGTTAATAGTATTTCCTCTTCTTCCTGTGTAAAATCCATCATAATCTCCTGAACCATATCCAAATGAAATTTATCATGAATGCGATACGCAAGTTTTCCTCTCTTTGAGAGACTGACATTCACAATTCTTCGGTCAGTATTACTTCGACTACGTTCCAAATATCCCTTTTTTATTAACTTGTCAACTGCTGTTGTTAAGGTACCCATTGTAATCTCTAATGATGAAGAGATCTCAGACATCGTCTTTGATCCATATAACCCAACTGCTTCAATCGTATGAATTTCCGTAATGGAAAGATCACTAAAGGCTCCGCTTTTAATCGCATATTCTTCAATGCGATTCACGTCATCATATACCTCAACTAGTATTTTATTTATTTGAACAAGCTTATCCTTCATCCCGAACCACTCCTAAAGATTGCTTTGAAACGCAAATAGTTTGATAATCAAAATATATAGGAAATTAAAATAAATGTCAAGTTAATTTTTCGTTTATGCCTATCCATAACTGGTATAACTTTACAAATCGCCTTACAAAGAGCCAATAAATATGAGCCTCTTCCTTACCGGAAGAGGCTCATAAAATTCTACCATATTTAAACTACTACTCGAATAAAATTATACTTCGAATAATAAATCGCCATATGTAGGAACTGGCCATAATTCTTTATCGCAAATTACTTCTAAAGCGTCGATTGGTGCTCTAAGTTCGTTCATAGCAGGAACAACAACTTCTCTGAAGTACTTAGCTGCTTCTACAACTTCTTTCTCATTTGCTTCGTCAGTTACAACCTGTAACTTCTTAAGAGCTGCTTGAGCTTTTGCAAGAAGTGCTGAAGCTTCTTTTAATAATTCAGTCTGAACACTTACATCTGCATCTGCAACAGCGGACTTAACAGCGTTGATGCTGTCAGCAAGCTTCTTAGTATAGTTGATTACTGCAGGAACATATTTCACACTAGCCATAGAGATTGCAGTTCTAGCTTCAATGTTAATTGCCTTTGCATAAGCTTCATACTGGATTTCAACACGAGAGTGAAGTTCCACTTCTGAGAATACACCATGCTTCTCGAATAATTTAATTGCTTTCTCTGTTACATAGGAAGGAATTGCTTCAACCATGGACTTAATATTAGGAAGTCCTCTCTTTTCAGCTTCTACAACCCATTCATCAGAATAGCCATTGCCATTGAACACGATTCTCTGATGCTCAGTAAAAGTCTTCTTGATTAAATCATGAACTGCTGTGTCAAAATCAGAAGCCTTCTCTAATTCATCTGCAAATTCTTGTAATATATCAGCAACGATGGAATTGAGGATCGTATTAGCAGGTCCGATAGACATAGAGGAAGCAACCATACGGAATTCAAACTTGTTACCGGTAAATGCGAAAGGTGATGTACGATTTCTATCAGTAGCATCTTTGGAGAAGTTAGGAAGAGTGTGAACACCAATATCTAACTTACCGCCAACTTTACTTGTCTTAGCTTCGCCAGTCTCGATTAACTGTGTAATAACGTCCTCTAACTGCTCGCCTAAGAATACGGAGATGATTGCAGGAGGTGCTTCATTTGCGCCCAATCTGTGATCATTACCAGGGTTAGCTGCAGATACACGAAGTAAATCAGCATGTAAATCAACAGCCTTTAATACTGCTGCTAAGATTAATAAGAACTGTACGTTCTCATGAGGTGTCTTACCAGGATCTAATAAGTTCTTGCCTGTATTTGTAACCATAGACCAGTTGTCATGTTTACCGGAACCATTTACACCTGCGAAAGGCTTCTCATGAAGTAAACAAGCAAGGCTATGACGATTAGCAACCTTCTTCATTGTTTCCATAACTAACTGGTTGTGATCTGTAGCAATATTAGCAGTAGCATAGATTGGAGCTAACTCATGCTGAGCAGGAGCAACTTCGTTATGCTGAGTCTTAGCAGTTACGCCAAGTTTCCAAAGCTCAATATTTAACTCTTTCATGAAAGCAGCAATTTTTTCTTTAATGCTTCCAAAATAATGATCTTCTAATTCCTGACCCTTAGGAGGCATAGCACCGAATAAGGTTCTTCCTGTAAAGATAAGGTCATCTCTCTTTAAATATTTCGCCTTATCAACTAAGAAGTATTCCTGCTCAGGACCAACTGAAGTGGATACTCCTGTTACTTCGCTATGTCCGAATAATTTTAAAATACGAACAGCTTGTTTGCTAATTGCTTCCATAGATCTTAGAAGAGGGGTCTTCATATCTAATGCTTCACCTGTATAAGAACAGAAAGCAGTAGGAATATAAAGTGTAACACCAGTAGCATCTTCTCTTAAGAATGCAGGTGAAGTACAATCCCATGCAGTATAGCCTCTTGCTTCAAAAGTTGCTCTCAAACCGCCTGATGGGAAGGAGGAAGCATCTGGCTCACCTTTAATTAATTCTTTTCCGGAAAACTCCATCATAACTTTTCCGCCTGAAGTAGGATTAATAAAAGAATCATGCTTTTCAGCTGTAATACCTGTCATAGGTTGGAACCAGTGAGTATAATGGGTGGCACCTCTCTCAATAGCCCAGTCTTTCATTGCGTTTGCAACTATTTCTGCTACGTTAGGATCTAAATCCTCACCATTCTCAAGTGTCTTTTTAAGAGCAGTAAAAGTTTTCTTTGGCAGACGCTCAATCATAACTGCCTCGTTAAATACATTTGATCCAAAAAGCTCTGTTAATTTCTCAGACATACAAAATCTCCTCTCATGATTTAAAAAAGACGTCCCCTAATAAAAGGGAACGCCTTTGCTCCAATTAATTATATTTATAAAATTTTTCTATATAAAGTATATACCATGTTTTTTAAGAAAAGAAAAGCGTTTTTTCATCTTTTTTTATATTTTCATAAAAAAAGAACGACTGCTTATCCTATTCTCCCTCCTAGGAGTCACCATAAACATAAACATGTTATTTGCTTTTATTCACTATCTTGATCCGTAGTGATTTCTAATAATTCACCCTCGTTATCCACATCACCGTTATCGCCTTGTGATGCTTTTGCGTCAACTGCTGCATCTCCCTTAGCAATATAAATCTTAAATATTCTCTCCAAAAACAAAGAATCAATTAAACAAACAATTGCCGGAAATATTACAACCGTTAACACCAAGAAACCGGTTCCAATTACTGAAGCTACAAATACTACCACCATACATATGGTAGATGGAAGATGCCTTAATGCCATATAAGCGGCTGCTTTAAATAACTGCTTAATATTCATATCAAATCTCGACAACAACGGGAATATATAAATACTAATGCTAAGTACCAGAATTGCTAACGCTATATATACACCATATAGAATAGCATTCACTTTTGTGCTGACTATATCATTATTCGTTGCAGCGTATATGTCTAAAGCTAAAATTGCAGCCGCCCCGGTTAAGATCAAGCCTATGATTGCAGCTCTTTTAAAATTTAATTTAAATGATCTGAAAAACTCTCCCATAATATAGCCGCGTTCTCCGCGTAATACCTTAACACTGGTATAATATAATGCAGTAGTGGCAGGACCAATTGTGACAATCGGTATACATAACAAAACCCATACAAAACTCACTATCATAATATCACACAATTTACCCAGGAAAGTAAACAGCCCATTATCCATATTAAATAAACTATTCATTATTTAACTCCCTTATCTTTGTTTTTCTACATTTTATCATACTCGTACCAAAATATATAGTTAAAATATTATAAACACTGGTTTTATAACGCATCGTTAAATTCTACATTTAAAAAATATTTTAAATTAATGATCTATCAATTTCAAATCATATTAAAATCAAATCATTATTCATCTTATACATGATCACGGATCTATATATATCATTGCCACTATAAAAGAGTTTTATAATAGGATATTATTCTATTGAAATTTCTGATTAATCATATTACGAAAGGTTTTCAGATTATTCAAGTAACTATCAGGTTTTCATTGACAAATCCATGTCTCTTTGATATATTTTACTTGATTTTGAAATATCTAACAATGGGTTTAATTCACATAATATGAGTGAGGACGTTCTCTTATCATACTTGGGAGGAACGCCTTTTTTATCAGCGCAAGAGTCTGCTACAATAAACTTTTTACTATATATAATATTGGCTATACGAAAGGAAGGTATTATGGATTTCAGTTTCTTATCAGTTTTACTCCCAATGCTTTTTAGAGGACTTAAAGTTACATTATTTATTTCAGTTTGTGGTATTCTGTTTGGTTTTTTAATCGGCAGTTTTACTGGATATGCACTTCAAAGTAAAAACAAAATTGCTAAGGTTTTTGCTAATATTTATATATGGATTATTCGTGGTACACCACTGATTGTACAAGCTTTATACATATTCTATGTTGTTCCAGATCTTTTTAACACTGACATAAGCAGTAATGTTGCAGGTATTATGGTAATTAGTTTAAATTCCGGTGCATTTATCGCTGAAATTGTACGCGGTGCTTTAGAGGGCATTGATCCAGGTCAAAAGGAAGCCGGTTTGTCCTTAGGTCTTACTCCTACTCAGACCCTATTCCACCTTATTGTTCCTCCTGCATTCCGCTCTATGTTACCTGCATTATTCAATCAGTTTATCATTACTGTAAAAGACACTGCTTTGTTAAGTGTTATTGTAGTAAAAGAAATCACACAACAGATACAAAACTACCAATCAATGACATTTAATACAATTGGTACTTACACCACTGGCGCAGCATTTTATCTAGTCATCATTTCCATTCTGATTCTTCTTCAGAAGCAGGTAGAACGAAGGATTAAAAAATAATGCTGTAACGAAGAGCAAGCACTTGAGTTACTAAGATTATAATTCATACAGGAATATGTGTTGATGTTGTAATTCACACTATACAACAGAATGGAGGATATATATGGGTGAAATGATTAAAATAGAACATTTGTCAAAGAACTTTGATGACTTGGAAGTTCTTAAAGATATTAATATGGAAGTAATGGAGGGTGAGGTTATCTGTATCATCGGTCCTTCCGGCTCCGGTAAGAGTACATTATTACGTTGTATTAATCAATTAGAAATGCCAACGGATGGCAACATTTTCTACCAAGGAAAAGATATATTTAATAAGAAAGAAATCGCCATAAGAGATTATCGCGAAGAAGTTGGTATGGTATTCCAACGTTTTAATCTATTCCCTATGAAATCTGTAATGAAAAACATAACTCTTGCGCCTGTGTTAACTAAGAGAATGACTAAAGCAGAAGCAGATGAGAATGCTTTAAGGTTGCTTGAGAAGGTTGGGCTCTCTGACAAAGCGCACTCCATGCCCTCCACATTATCCGGTGGTCAACAACAGCGTGTTGCAATAACCAGAGCTTTAGCAATGGAGCCGAAGGCACTTCTCTTTGATGAACCTACCTCAGCGCTTGACCCTGAACTTGTTGGGGACGTATTAGAAGTAATGCGCTCACTTGCTAATGAGGGAATGACAATGGTAATTGTTACTCACGAGATGGAATTTGCGAAAGATGTAGCCGATCGTGTAATCTTTATGGCTGATGGCTACATTGTTGAGGAAGGGAAACCGGAAGAAATCTTTACGAACCCGAAGCATGATCGTACCCGATCTTTCCTTGCAAGAATATTATAAAATAGAACTATTTTAATCTCATGATTTACAGTCATACTACAGCACTTAAACCACATGCATGCTACTTTAATAAGGAGGTTGGGTTATGGAGAAATATTGTATTACAATTGCCCGTCAATTCGGAAGCCTTGGCAGATCCATCGCTCATGAGTTATCAGAAATACTTAATATTGAATATTATGATCGTGCAATCGTAGAAGAGACCTCCAAAAAGATGAACCTACCGATCTCTACAATCAGTGAACAAGAAGAAAAAAGTATCAAATCTAACTTTTTTAATCTACTTTTTCCCTTAGGGATAGATTCCATTGAAAAACAGGATAAGATTTTTAACATACAGCAACAAATCATTCTTGATCTTGCGGATAAACAATCTTGTATTATCGTAGGACGTTGCGCCGATTATATCTTAAGAGATCAAAAAAATTGTTTAAATGTCTTTATCTATGCACCTGTGGAGGCTCGATTTCACAACTGTGTTAATACCTTAGGGATGAAACCCGAAGAAGCAAAAAAGATGATACATGATATGGATATAGCCAGAGAACAATATTGGAAGCGTTATGCCAATTACTCACCAGGAGATTTTACTCACAAACACTTGATGCTTGATAGCAGTGTGCTCGGAGTGACAAAAACTGCACAATTATTAGCGGATATTGTGAAGAAGAGATTTAACCAGATATAAAACCGTTTATTGGTTTAATTGTTTTTATTTGAAGTCATATAATGTGGTTTCTTACCTTTGCTTACAGCAAAAAACGATATACATTAAATACATTAAGCACGAGCAACAGAGCCATAACTCCACTAAACAGAAAGTCCACCTTCTTTTCTGATAATCTTCTATTGAGATAGGATCCTATTAATGCTCCCATAATTGCGCCAGGTATCATGAAAACGACGATGGTTAAATCAAAACTTTCCATTCCTGGTGTTATTGCGTTAGATATCACGGTTGTAAGCTGTGAGAAAAACACAGTAAAAATGGAATACACCGCTGCATCCCTTACACTTACAGAAAACACAATACAAATAACAGCCACATTAATCGGTCCCCCACCAATTCCAAGAAAAGAAGAGATTCCACCCACGAACAAACCACATAGGGTAGTAATCACTGTGTTCTGAATCGTATAATGAGGATACACATTTCTAAACAACACAAATACAAGTAGTATAACAAGCAACACTGCCTGTATTCCTTTCGCTCTCTCGTCTTCCATCAATTTAGAAAACTCTCCAAACAAATATTTGCCAAGAACACCACCAACAGCCGCTCCCACTGACAATACTACTGCTTTTTTAGTCTCAATAATGATACCACTATTAAGAAATTTTACACTAGATGCAGCTGCCATACATAATACTGTAATGGATGACAACATGCCGATGGTAGCAACATCATACGCTCCGATTGTGTCAAGGCAGGGCTTTATGATAATTCCACCGCCAATACCAGCGATTCCGCCTATTGATGTAGCCATTATGGCTATAAAAAAGTAAATAAGGTTCATCTCTTCTGACCTCACTATTTATGTCTTTATTTATGATTAGAGTGTCATAAGTCCGATTCAGAGTAAAAAATTATAGATTTTGAATTTAATTAATGAAAGCATTGCTCCGTTCTTCCGATAATCTCATCCTGTAATTCCTTACTTAGATTTCGAAAATGATCACTATAACCAGCTACGCGAACAATCAAATCTTTATATTCTTCTGGTTTTTGCTGTGCCGCAATTAAGGTATCTCTGTCAATTACATTAAATTGAATATGGTGACCGTCCATTTTAAAGTATGCACGTATTAGATTAGCTAGTTGATCCAACCCTTCCTCTCCCTCTACAACTGAAGGAGTGAATTTTTGATTCAGGAGCGTTCCACCTGTTTTTAAATGATCCATTTTAGAACTGGATTTAATAACCGCGGTTGGTCCATTCGTATCTGCACCCTTCTCTGGTGAGATGCCCTCCGATACCGGTTTATGAGCCAATCTACCATTGGCGCTTGCCATCATCATTTCTCCAAAATACACATGACAAGTAGTAGGTAACATATTAATCCGATACCTTCCACCCTTTACATTTGGTCTACCAGTTACCTCCTGATAATATAATTCAAACACTTCTTGCATAATCGTATCAGCATAATCATCATCGTTGCCGTATTTAGGTGCATAGTTCTTCACAAGATTGTAAATTCTCTCATGACCAATATAATTATCTTTCATGGCGGTGAGAAGTTCCCCCATTTTGACCTTCTTCTGATCAAACACCAGATATTTTACCGCACTAAGAGAATCCGTAATGGTTCCAATGCCAACTCCCTGCACGTAGCTAATATTATATCTAGCACCTCCACCATTATAATCCTTTGCCGTAGCAATACAGTCATTGGTGATAACAGATAGGAATGGGACCGGCATGTCCTTGGCATATAATTTCTCAATGATATTATTACCTACCATCTTGATATCCATAAAATAATGTATCTGCTGTTTGTAAATCTCCATCAACTCTTCAAAGCTTTCCATCTCACTGGCAAGCTTTGTGTTTAATCCCAATTGTTTACCGCTTATATGGTCGTATCCGCCATATAATGTTAGTTCTAAAATCTTAGGTAAATTAAAATACCCTGTAAGAATATAGGCTTCATTTCCAAAGGCGCCGGTCTCAACGCATCCACTTGTTCCGCCTTTTCTGGCATCTTCGATGGATTTCCCCGCGTTCAATAGCTCTGATATGATTGCTTCTGTATTATAAAAGGCGGGCTGCCCCCAACCCTTTCTGGCAATTCTAAGCGCTTCCTTTAAAAACTTGTTCGGTGTCTTCTTACTAATCTGAACATTGGAGCTAGGCTGCAACAGCTTTAGCTCATCCATGCACTCCAGGATAAGATAACTGATTTCATTCACACCATCTCTACCCTGTGAAGTAATTCCACCTGTGTTAATATTAGCAAAATCCGTATAGGTGCTACTTTCCTTTAACGTAATTCCTACCTTGGGCGGTGCCGGTTGATTATTGAATTTTATCCACAGACATTGCAATAATTCCTTCGCTTTATCCCTATTTATCATACTTAATTTCATATCCTGTTGATAAAACGGATATAGATGTTGATCCAATCTACCCGGGCTAAATGCATCCCACGGATTGATTTCGCTCGTTACACCAAGATGTACAAACCAATACATCTGAAGTGCCTGCCAATAGGTTTGTGGTTTAAATCTTGGAACTACAGTGCAATTATCGCTTATTTGCAACAATTCCTGCTTTCTAATCTCATTCTGTTCCATCTCAGACAGTTCTTTAGCATAGGCCGCATAACGTTCGCCTAATACCATTATTGCATCACAAGCGATACGCATGGCTTTAAGTTGATCAAGCTTATCCGATGCTTCCATATCATTTATAAAATCCAACTCTGTTATTGCTTTCTCTATCTCTTCTTTATAATCTGAAAATCCCTTCTGATATATTATCTCACCGCCAACTGTATGTCCTGGCCCTCTTTGCTCCATAAATTCCGTAAAAATACCACATTCGTAGGCAGTTTTCCATTCTGATGGCATACGCTCTATGATCTTATGACGAATATTACGTTTTTCCCAATATGGTATTATGTTATCTTTTTGTAATAAGTAATCCTCTTCTTCGACCTTAAAATGAATTAATTCTCTATCATTCATTACTTTAAGATCATCCAACGTATGGCAACATAATTCAGGGAACGTTGGCGCTCCTTGAGGGGAACAGCCTTTTTCTCCAACAATTAAGTCAAGCTCATTGATATATAGGGTTTTATGCTCAAAATAATACTTCAGTGATAATGCACGTAATTCAGGAATTGATACCGACCCCTCATATAATTTATAAGCTTGGGTCAAATACCTAGCACGCTCCATATCAATAAAAGCCGATGTCTCCACACTTTGCTTACGTAGTTTGCGTATTCTTTCATTCATTCCACGATCCATTGTAATACCATACCTCCTAATCAACCGCCAATTACTGTCCGGTATCCACTGCCTTCAAACAATTGACTAAATTCAATCAGTTCTTCCCGTGTAGGCGCTGTGAAGTTCTGACCCTTATAATCCATATTTAAAGTTTCATATTTGTTTTTACCCATTGGGTGATAGGGCAATAAATTGATTTGTATAATATTTATTTTATGATTAACCAAGAACTGTATTATCTCTTTTATGTCATGTATGTTTGCATTCACTTGAGTAATAACAGGAATTCGAAGATAGATATTAGCACCCGTAGAACTTAAACGCTTTAGGTTATCTAGAATTAATTTGTTTGTTACCCCAGTATAATATTCATGCTTTGGAGAATTAATTAGTTTGATATCATATAAGAAGAAGTGAGTGTAAGGTAACACCGCTTGAAATCGTTCATATTGTGCATGCCCGCAAGTATCAATGCCTAAGCTGTAGCCTTGGCTATGTAAGGGCTTCATTACCTGAAGCAGATAATTACTATCCACTGTCATAGCTTCTCCGCCAGAGAAGGTAATTCCACCTCCTGATTCCTCATAGAAGACGGTATCTCTTTTTAATTCGCTAATCAGATCATGCGGTTCCAAATATCTACCTACAAGTTCTCTGGCACCATGGATACATGCTTCCATACAAAGCTTGCAGCCACTGCATAATTGCATGTCTGTCATTATGGTATTATTAATACTTTGAATTGCATTATTGTCACAATCTATGGAACATTGGCCACATCCGGTGCAGCGCTCTCTATAATAATAAAGTTGCCTGTTATAACTTTGCGTCTCCGGATTATGGCACCAAAGACAATGTAGGGGGCAGCCTTTAAAAAACACAGTTGTTCTTATACCTGGTCCATCATGAATAGAATACTTCTGAATATCGGTTATCAATGGAGTTTTCAAGTTTACCTCCTTCTTTAATTTGTTACCTGTTATCTCCTATATTATAGCATATTCAAATAGATAAATAAAATTTTCTTGTATTTAAAATCTTATATTTTCTTCGTTAACACATTTTTATTGCTTGGAAATAATGTTTATAAAGGGGCTCCTGCAGAATCCTCAGATTACTCTGTTCTTCTACAAAAGCCCCTCATTATACTATACAAATCCAAGATAACTACTATGTAACTATCTCTTAATTTAAATTATACTTTATTCACACCATTTCTTCTTAATTGTAGCCATAGTACCATTCTTCGTTAATTCATCAACTGCTTTATTTAATACTTCTACAATACCCTTGTTCGCTTTAGAACAATCAAAAGAAATTGCAACTGCGTAAGGTGCTTGACCTTGATTGAACTCATCGCCAATCATCTTAATTTTAGTATCCTTTTTCACCTTAATATAGTAAGCAATACCAGGTGTATCCTGAATTAAGCATGCAACCTTACCTTGCTCTAAGGATTCATATGCTGTAGTAATCGTGCCATGAACTTCTATTGCTTTCTCAGGAATACCTGCCTTTGAACAGTAAAGATGAGAAGCGGTACCTTTTTCAACAGCAACAACATACTTGCCACTCTTTAAATCTTCCACACTAACCAATTCCTTCGGGCTCTTTTCAGAATTAATACAAAGAATTTGTCCGGAATCGTAATAGGTATTTGTAAAGTTCATTGTCTTTTTTCTTTCATCAGTTGCACAGAGTGCAGCCATACCAATATCCAGATTTCCCTGTGCCAAAGAAGTAGTTAATGCGCTGTAATCCATCGCTTGAACATCTCCGTTAATAGCAAAACCGGTATACTCCTGAAGTGCCTTCAAAAAGTCAAGATCAAAACCAATTAAGGTTTTTCCATCTTTATCATAATAGGAGAAGGGTGCAAATAAACCAGAAGTACCCACCTTAAGTGTTACCCCTTTTAATGCATTCTTAGCAGTACCATCCGCATTCAAGCCCACTTCTTTCCCTGCCTTTTCACCACAACCCACTAAAGCGAAGGTCAGGATAAGACCCATCATAATAGCTGTAAATTTCTTTAACCTTTTTTTCATTTTTCCTCCATTCTGCCGCACTAAACGGCTCATCCACTCTATTACATTCTTATGTTATCAGGATTAGTCAATTATCTATCATAATTACGATAACTTGTGAATAAATAATCCACTACGTAATTTTGGCTCAAACCAAGTTGATTTTGGTGGCATCAGCATATCAGCATCGGATACATCAAACAGCTCTTCGATTGAGGTAGGATACATGGAGAAGGCTACCGTCATGTCCTCACTTACACGTTTCTCCAATTCTCCTAATCCACGAATACCACCAATAAAGTCAATTCGCTTATCCGTTCTTGGATCTTCAATACCAAGAATCGGTCTCAACAGATAATCTTGAAGAATTGATACATCTAAAGCAGCAACCGGGTCGGTTATTGTTCTAATTGCATCCTTTGCGGACAGTTTATACCAATTCCCTTCAAGGTACATTCCAAAGGTTGCTTTCGTATTCGGCGAGTAAGGTGTTGCACCAACCAGTTCAACATCAAAATTCTCCCCAACCTTACTTAAGAATACTTCACTATCTACGCCATTTAAATCTTTAACTGTCCGATTATAAGGCATAATCATCAACTCATCATGCGGAAATAATACAGTAAGAAAATAATTGAACTCTTCCTCCCCTGTATAATTTGGCATTTCATTTCTTCTTTTCAAACCAACCTTTACGGCAGATGCTGCACGATGATGTCCATCTGCGATATAGATGCTCTCTATTTCTTCAAATGCCTTCTTGATGTTAATGATACGTTCTTCCTCACAGATTCTCCATACATTATGAGTAATACCGTCTACCGCGGTAAATGCATAGATAGGTGCTCCCTGTTTTGTCTCTGCTACAACATCACTAATTGTTTTATGTGCACGATATGCTAAAAATATAGGTCCTGTCTGGGCATTACAAATATCAACATGATTAATACGGTCTAATTCTTTCTCTTCTCTTGTATTCTCATGCTTTTTGATAACATTATTTAAATAATCATCAATAGAAGCACAAGCAACTAAACCGGTTTGTGAACGGCCATCCATGATCAACTCATACACATAATAGGATGCCTTCTCTTCTGAAAGATACGTTCCATCTGTCATCATGCTTTGTAACAATTCCTTTGCCTTTTGATACACCCTTGGATCATAGGTATCAACTTCCTCTGTAAAACTGGTTTCTGCGCGATCAACTTTCAAAAAAGAAAGTGGCTCTCTCAAAACCTCCTGTTCTGCTTCCTTACGATTATATACATCATAGGGTAACGCAGCTACACGGCTTACAACTTTTGTATTCGGTCTCATCGATAAAAAAGGTTTTACTGTTGCCATAATATTCGCCCCTTTGCCATTATACGAATCGGGACATAACCATCTGTCAGTGCCCTACCGACAGATCTTATGTCCCTATTGTTTATATTTTCATTACTTTTATTGACTGATAATATCTATTTTACGATTCTGACCTTTAATACACCACCGATTGCTGACAGTTTTTCTTCAACCTCTGATGTGATTGGAACTTCAACATCAAGAACAGTGTAAGCATAGTCACCTTTGCTCTTGTTAACCATGTCTGCAATATTAACATTTGCTGAAGAGAACGCTGTAGTGAACTGTGCTAACATGCTTGGAATATTTTTATGAAGAATTGTAATACGACTTGCAGTTGTACAAACACCTGCATCGCAGTTAGGGAAGTTAACGGAGTTTTTGATATTACCATTCTCCATATAATCCATAAGCTGTTTAACAGCCATGACAGCACAATTATCTTCGGATTCTTCCGTAGATGCACCCAAATGAGGGATAGCAATTACACCCTTCATCTTAGCAGTTTTCTCATTAGGAAAATCCGTTACATATTTTGAAACCTTACCGGATGCTAATGCAACTTCAATATCGCCGTCATTTACCAATAAATCTCTTGCAAAGTTAAGGATAACAACACCGTCCTTCATCTTTGCCAAGGACTCTTCATTAATCATCTCTTTTGTATTAACATTTGGATCAAGATCTTCAATCAGAGGAGTATGTACCGTAATAAAGTCACACTCTCTGTAGATTTCTTCTCTGGTTTTAACGTGAACTACTTCACGGGATAAGTTCCAAGCATTATCAACTGAGATAAAAGGATCATAGCCATATACCTTCATACCAAGGCGATTAGCAGTATTCGCAACTAATACACCAATAGCGCCAAGACCTATAACACCCAATTTCTTACCCTGAATCTCTTTACCGCCAAACTTTGCTTTTTCCTTCTCAACGCGCTTTGCAATTGTTGGATCCTCTTTTTCTGAGTTAACCCAATTGACTCCGCCAACGATATCACGAGAAGCAAGCAATAGGCCTGCAATTACTAATTCCTTAACACCATTGGCATTAGCTCCAGGAGTATTAAATACTACAATACCCTGATCTGCGCATTTGCTTAAAGGAATATTATTTACACCGGCACCGGCTCTTGCAATTGCTTTTAAGTTGGTGCTAAATTCCATATCATGCATTGCTGCACTTCTTACTAAAACTACATCAGCATCATTGATACCTTCCACTTTATCGTACTGCTCAGTGAAATTATTCAAACCGATCGCTGCAATTGGATTAAGACAATTATATTTCATAATTTCCTCCATTGGATTTTATTTTGCGTTCTCTGTCTCAAAATTCTTCATAAATTCAACCAATTTCTCAACGCCCTCAATTGGCATAGCATTATAAATACTTGCTCTCATACCACCAACAGATCTGTGGCCTTTTAAGTTATCAAAACCGGCTGCTGTAGCTTCCTTAACAAATTTTGCATCGAGTGCTTCATCCCCTGTTACAAAAGGAACATTCATTAATGAACGATCTTCTTTTACAACAGTACCCTTAAACATCTTGCTCTGATCAAGGAAATCATAAAGGATTGTTGCCTTCTTTACATTTCTCTCTTTCATAGCCTCAAGACCGCCCATATTCTTAAGCCATTTAAATACCTTACCACAGATATAAATACCATATGCTGGAGGCGTATTGTAAAGAGAATTTTCATCTGCCTGAGTTTTATATTTTAACATAGTAGGAGTTCCCGGGAGAACTTCATCTGTAATCAAATCTTCACGAATAATAACTATTACAACACCAGCTGGTCCAATATTCTTCTGAACACCACCATAGATAATGCCGTATTTGGAAACATCAACAGGTTCTGATAAAAAGCAGGAGGAAACGTCAGCAACTAAGAGCTTACCCTTTGTATTCGGCAATGTCTTAAACTTAGTTCCATAAATGGTATTATTCTCACAGATGTAAACATAATCAGCATCTTCAGAAATAGGAAGATCAGAACAATCCGGAATATAGGAAAAGTTCTTATCAGCAGAAGAAGCAATTGCCTTCACTGTTCCATAATTTTTAGCCTCAGCAAACGCTTTCTTAGCCCACATACCAGTGATAATATAGTCAGCAACCTTATTCTTCATAAGGTTCATCGGAATCGCTGCAAACTGTTGTGATGCACCGCCCTGTAAGAAAAGTACTTTATAATTATCAGGAATGTTCATTAACTCCCTAAGGTCTTTCTCAGCTTCGTGTATAATTGCTTCATAAGCTTTAGATCTGTGGCTCATCTCCATAACAGACATGCCTGTGCCTCTGTAATCAAGCATCTCATCTGCTGCTTCCTGTAATACTTCAACCGGTAATACTGCCGGTCCTGCTGAAAAGTTATAAATTCTTCCCACTGCAACATCCTCCTTATTGAATTCCATTTTTAATGCTATGTTATATAAACATAGTTAAAACACATTATAAAACTGTGTTATTTTTTTGTCAATAATTTTTATTGTGGTAAAGGGATAAAACATTAATTATTAGTCAGTGAAAATGAATAAGTGCACATATATATACATATGACTTGCCTTACCCGCATGCGTAAAGGACATCCGCATGTGGCCGGTCTGCGCATCTGCATATATGCGCACTTATTCATTAATATACAATATGAATGACATATGAAACTCAAAACAATATTTTCCACTTTAAAACTTATTAATTATTTCTTGTTATTTAAATCTTCTTCTGAAAATACATCTTCAATCGCCGCACCCGGTGCAACCATTGGCCATACCTTATCGTCGCTATCAATAATACATTCTATAAGAACAGGCTGTTTTAATGCAATTGCTTCCTTTAATACACTTTCTACTTCTTCTTTCTTCGTAATACGATATGCTTTTGCCCCCATCGCTTCCGCCACTTTAACAAAATCAACCTTATCTCTTAAATTTGTATTCGAATATCTCTGATCGTAGAATAATGTCTGCCATTGACGTACCATTCCTAGTACATGATTGTTGAAAATAATTTCTATAATTGGTATATCATATCTAGTCGCCGTAGCAAGTTCATTCATATTCATACGGAAGCATCCGTCACCAGCAATATTAACAACTGTTTTATCTGGCATACCAACTTTCGCGCCGATACAAGCTCCTAAACCATATCCCATCGTGCCCAATCCACCCGAAGTAATAAATGTTCTCGGCAACCTATATTTAAAAAACTGAGCTGACCACATCTGATGTTGACCAACCTCGGTGGTAATAATTGCATCTCCATCTGTTATCTCATATAATTTTTCTAATATATAAGGCCCTGTAAGAATATCTTGATTATATTTCAATGGAAATTGAGACTTCAGTTCTTTTATATGTTCAACCCATTCATTATGATTTTGTTGTGCTACCTTTGAATTGATGATTGTAAGAACTTCTTTGATATCACCAATCACACTATAATGTGCAGCGACATTCTTATTAATCTCCGCCGGGTCAACGTCGATATGCAATATTTTTGCATGTTTAGCAAACTTCTTCGCATTACCAGTTACTCGATCAGAGAATCTTGCTCCAATTGCAATCAATAAATCACATTCGGTTACACCAAGATTGGAGGCTTTTGTACCATGCATTCCAAGCATTCCGGTGTACCTGGAATCGGTTCCGTCAAAAGCTCCTTTTCCCATCAATGTATCACATACGGGTGCATCCACTTTATTGACAAATTCTAACAATTCATCATGTGCCTCTGAAATGACCGCACCACCACCAACAAAGATGAAGGGTTTTTTCGAATGTTTAATCAATTCAACCGCATTCTCAAGATCATGTTCTGTGATTTCCTCCGTCATTCTCGCAATCGGTTCTGGCTCAACCATCTTGTATTTGGTCTTAGTTGCTGTAACATCTTTCGTGATATCTACAAGGACAGGCCCTGGTCTTCCTGACTTCGCAATTTTAAAGGCCTTACGAATTACCTCAGCTAACTTGGTAACATCCTTAACAATATAATTATGTTTGGTAATCGGCATTGTTACTCCAGCTATGTCTATCTCTTGAAAAGAATCCCTGCCCAGTAAGCTCACTGCCACGTTCGCAGTAATTGCTACCATAGGAACACTATCCATATAAGCGGTAGCAATCCCCGTTACAAGGTTGGTTGATCCAGGACCTGAGGTTGCAAGACAGACACCTACTTTACCGGTTGCTCGCGCATATCCGTCTGCTGCATGGGACGCCCCTTGCTCATGGGAGGTTAGAATATGTTTAATCTCATTGCTGTGTTTATATAATTCATCATAAATGTTCAAAATCGTTCCGCCCGGATATCCAAATACAGTATCCACTCCCTGCTCTTTTAAACACTCTATTACGATTTGAGCACCTGTTAATTCCATTATTTCCTCCGTTCCACCACCTTGTGGCCCCTTATTATATTAATTTATCTTGCCTTTGGTACTTCAAGAATTGCACCGCGATTGCCGCTTGTAACCATTGCAACATAACGTGATAGATATCCTGTTGTAATCTTAGGCTCTCTTGGCTGCCATTTTGCTCTTCTAGCAGCTAGTTCTTCCTCTGATATTACAAAGTTTAATGAGTTCTTATTGATATCGATCTGAATGATATCTCCTTCTTCAACTAACGCAATATTACCGCCTACTGCTGCTTCAGGTGATACGTGTCCAATACAAGCTCCTCTTGATGCTCCAGAAAAACGACCATCTGTAATTAAGGCAACATTAGAGCCAAGACCCATACCCATAATTGCACTGGTTGGATTAAGCATTTCTCTCATTCCAGGACCACCCTTAGGACCTTCATAGCGAATTACTACAACATCACCTTTTGTGATTTTACCGTTCTTAATTGCATCAATCGCATCCTCTTCACAATCAAAGACTCTTGCAGGACCCTCATGCTTCATCATCTCAGGTGCCACAGCAGAACGTTTAACTACACCGGAATCCGGTGCAAGATTACCCTTCAAGATTGCTATACCACCAGTTTCACTATATGGATTGTCGATTGGCCTAATTACTTCAGGATCACGGTTGACACAACCCTCAATATTCTCACCAACTGTTTTACCGGTCGCCGTTATTAACTCTGTATTTAACAATCCCTTCTTATTTAACTCATTCATTACAGCATATACACCACCAGCTTCGTTCAAGTCTTCAATATAGGTATGACCTGCAGGAGCAAGATGGCAAAGGTTTGGAGTCTTTGCACTTACCTCATTGGCAATATCAATATTAAGATCAAAACCAACCTCATGTGCAATTGCTGGAAGGTGAAGCATAGTATTAGTAGAACATCCAAGTGCCATATCTACCGTTAATGCATTCATAAAAGCTTCCTTCGTCATAATATCTCTAGGTTTTATATCCTTTTCAAGTAACTCCATAATCTTCATACCAGCATGTTTTGCAAGTCTGATTCGTTCGGAATATACAGCAGGAATCGTACCATTTCCTTTTAACCCCATTCCAATTACCTCAGTGAGACAGTTCATGGAATTAGCCGTATACATGCCGGAGCAAGAGCCACAGGTTGCACACGCTTTATTTTCATACTCTTCTACTTCCTCTTCTGTCATGGTACCAGCAGAATATGCTCCAACTGCTTCAAAAAGCGAAGATAAACTAGTTCTCTGACCATTCACCTTACCTGCAAGCATTGGACCACCACTTACAAATATCGTCGGAATATTTATTCTTGCGGCAGCCATTAATAAGCCAGGAATATTTTTATCACAGTTTGGAACCATAACTAACGCATCAAATTGATGAGCCATAGCCATAGCTTCGGTAGAATCAGCAATTAAATCTCTAGTAACGAGAGAGTATTTCATTCCTTGATGCCCCATTGCAATTCCATCACAGACCGCAATCGCAGGAAATACGATTGGTGTTCCGCCTGCCATTGCAACACCTAACTTTACGGCATCTACAATTTTGTCCAGATTCATATGTCCAGGTACAATTTCATTATAGGAACTGACAATACCAATAAAAGGTTTTCTCATTTCTTCCTTGGTTAACCCTAGAGCATTAAATAATGATCTGTGGGGTGCCTGTTGCATTCCAGATTTCACAGCATCGCTTCTCATATTAATCACCTTTTCCTATTTATTTTATATTAAAACATCTCATAATGCGGAGAATTATAACGCTTTAACGTAATACAGTATATAATAATGTATTTTTTTATAAAAATCAATGTATAAATAATTTTTTTCAAATTTCGCTACTATTTTACTTTCTCTTACAACTCTCCATTGCATTTTCTAAATGTACTTCTTCCTATTATATAATAAACAAATCATTTAAAAAGTACAAATATTATTTTATTTTTATCCCCTTATATTTTCCATTTTTTATCAATGTAAAATCCATGTAAAATTATCGTAAATTTTATGTGGATTCCTCTTAATGTATGCAAAATTGGCGGTAAATTCATGTAAATTATCATTGCTTATGTCATTTATTAGTGTTAAAATTTGTTTGGTTGACAACTCATAGAGAAAAATATTAATTAAATATCAGTTTTAGGAGGCACAAATATGGATTTTTTTGATTTCCTGCATCAGGTAACATCAAGCCCTGTATTGTTCATAACTACGTTGTTGGTTCTTGGTGTTATTCTGGTTAATGGCTGGACAGATGCACCAAATGCTATTGCTACTTGTGTATCTACACGTGCAATCAGACCAAAGCAGGCAGTAATGATGGCCGCAGTGTTTAATTTCCTCGGTGTATTTACTATGTCGTTGGTGAACAAATCTGTCGCTCAAACAATATATGATATGGTTGATTTTGGCGATAATACAGGCAACGCCTTAATTGCATTATGTGCGGCATTGTTTGCAATTGTAATCTGGGCTACGGCGGCTTGGGCATTTGGTATCCCTACCAGTGAATCTCATGCGTTAATCGCGGGTGTTACCGGTGCAGCAATTGCTTTACAAGGTGGTAAAGGTATAAACTTTGATCAATGGATGAAGGTTATATACGGACTTGGATTATCCACAGTATTAGGCTTTGGCCTTGGTTTCTTCATTAATAAAATCGTTAATTTTACCTGCAAAAAAATGGACAAGCGCAAGACAAATTCTACCTTCCAAGTAGGACAAGTTGCCGGTGGTGCAATGATGGCTTTTATGCATGGTGCACAGGACGGTCTAAAATTCATGGGTGTATTCCTTCTTGGTATTTTTTTGGCAAACGGTCAAACAGAAGCGAAGATGGCTATTCCTTTCTGGTTAATACTTATGGTATCCGCTATTATGACACTGGGAACCTCTATTGGTGGTTATAAAATAATTAAAACAGTAGGTTTGGATATGGTTAAGTTGAACAAACCTCAAGGCTTCTCCGCAGACGTTGCTGCTTCAATCTGCTTATATCTTGCTACTGCAAAAGGTATTCCTGTTAGTACAACACATACTAAAACAACCGCTATAATGGGCGTTGGTGCATCCAAGAGACTCTCTGCCGTTAATTGGGGCGTGGTGAAAGAAATGGTAGCTGCATGGATTTTAACCTTCCCGGGTTGCGGATTATTATCATATATTATGGCTCTGATTTTTATGAGATTATTTACTTAACAATTTAATTTGAAAGGATATATAAAACTATGAAGAAAAATAATTTTAACTATTTTGACGCTTTTGCAAATCTCTCCAAATATTCTTATAAGTTGGCAGTTAGTTTACACGAAACCTTAAGCAATTTTGATCCAAATGAAATCACCTTAAAAGTGAAAGAAGCACATGATATTGAACATAGTGCAGATCACGCAAAGCACGATGTCATGAATAGACTTGTGAAAGAATTCCTTCCTCCCATTGAAAGCGAAGATATCACTAGTCTTACTCAGGAAATCGATGATGTAACGGACAGCCTTGAGGATGTATTGATCTTTGTAGATATGTTTAATATTCAGTCAATTCGTCCGGAAGCATTGAAATTCACTGAATTGCTTGTATCTTGTACGAAAGCAATGGATGAAGCTTTGGAAGAATTCAAGAACTGGAAATCCTCTAAAAAGCTACATGATTTTATAATTGAAGTAAATCGACTTGAAGAAATCGGAGATTCGTTGTATATTGATATTATGCGAAATCTTTATCACACCTCTAAGGATCCGATTGAATTGATGACTTGGACAGCAATATTACAACGTTTGGAAAAATGTGCTGATAATTGTGAGGACGTAGCTAACATTATTGAAACCATTGTTATGAAAAATTCATAATTGGCAATAATTAACACTAGATAATTCACTAAGAAGGGCATGGTAAGTATGAAACTAGAAAAACAAAAGGCGTTTATTATACATGTAATTTTTATTATTATGATATTGGGACTTGGATATATTGGAATAAAATATGTTGTTCCCTTGTTAATGCCTTTTGTCATTGGTATGATCATTGCCGTATGCTTTCGTCGATTAATTGATTTAGTCCAATCAAAAACTAAAATCCGTCGTTCTATCATATCAATTGTAATTTTGTTAATATTTTATATTGCACTTGGCTATCTTATATTTATTATTGGCTTTAAAATAGTTAACTTTATTGGGGATTTGGTAAGCAACATACCTACCTTGTATGAGAATACAATTCGTCCTGCAATTGAAACCTTGGCGAACAATATTTCCAAACAATTTCCTGATGTCAAAGTCTACATTGATGATTTTATGAATGACTTCAATCCAAAAGTATTTAGTTATATTTCAAAAGCATCTTCTTCGATTTTAGCAGAACTTGCAAATTTAGCTGGTATGGTTCCTACTTTATTAATTAAGTTAATCTTTACAATTGTATCTTCCTTCTTTTTTACGATTGATTATTATAGAATCACACGTTTTATTACCTTTCAGTTTAAAGGCGAAAGAAGAGATGTGCTTTTAAAAATTAAGGATAATGGAATTGGAACAATTGGTAAGTTCATACGAGCATATTCAGCAATTATCTCGATCACCTTTGTTGAGTTATCGCTTGGATTTTGGATTATTGGTATTCCTAACCCTATTTTCTTCGGGTTACTAATTGCTGTTGTAGATATAATGCCAATCCTTGGCACCGGTGCTATTATATTACCGTGGGCTATCATATCCTTTATTATCGGTAATACAAAAGTCGGTATAGGTATGTTAATTCTTTATGTAGTAATAACTGCAGTACGCCAAACCTTGGAACCAAGAATTGTTGGACAACAGATTGGTCTGCATCCAATTGTTACATTGATACTAATGTACGTAGGTGCTCAATTAATGGGTGTGTTGGGATTATTCTCTTTACCTATCATTGCCACCTTACTATTAAAGTTGAACGAAGAAGGAACCATTCGATTATTTAAAAAACCGAAGGATCTTTAGCTCTTTAGCGTGAGTTAAAGATAGATTAATTGAGATTTATATATAGTTAAGTGTTATTGGTTAGATTTTATGCGAAAACAGATAATTATTATGTATTGAGAATTCAAAATAGGACGTAAGCGAAAGCTTAAGTCCTATTTTTACGCATACATATTCTCCATCAAGCTTACTAATAAATAATATTATTTAATATTATTCCTATTATTAGTTAACTTGAGTTTTGATTAATCATATGCCTCAATTAAAATGTTTTGTTTTTCGGTGCAAAAGTTGAACAATCCGTTTCATCTGATTGATGAGCATTTCTTGGCTCAACGCTAATTTTTTCTGCTGAACAGTGATCACCATTCATATAGTATTCACAAGTATTAACTACACATCTTACGCCTTCATTCGGTTTATCCATTTTGATTGACATATTATTTCCTCCATCAAATATTTATGTTACGATGATATTATTTGTCAAGATTCATATAATAATTCATGTTTTATATGGCTGGTTAAATGATACAAAAAATTATAAATGGTTATAGTTTCAAAAAATTAAAAATAAAAATGAATAAGTGCGCTTTTGCATATAGATGCGCACCTATTCATTACTTTACCTTACTATACCCTTATAATACTCTAACTATAATTAACACTTTATTTTTTAATCCTCAAAACCTGAAAACTGTCTCATAATTCCATCTGCCATCATGTCAGCCATTTCTAATGCTTGCATCTCTATCTCATCAAAGCCATTAATACTTTCTTCATACTTGCCATCTAGCATCTGTTTCACATTATTGCTTAATAAATTCAGATGTTCCTCCATCATTGCACTCCAGTCTTCTTCATTCCAATATGGATTTATCGAACTTAGGAAACTAGCAATCTCATCTGCGTTTTCATGCCACCGTTTATCAGCATCCGCATATGCACTCTTATTACCTTCTTTTTCTGCTTTGAAAACTTCAGCTGCAATCGTTAGATGATCCGTCATTAATTGCATAAATTTATCTGCTATTTCTTTGCCATAATACACTTCGAAGGCTTTGGCAAAATCGGAGGGATTGCGCAACAATCGATTAATCATCTGCGAGGTCTCAGGTAGATTGTGAATAATTCCCATGACTGCCATTCTCGTCCATGCAACATGTTCCTCCCATAAAATACGGAAATAATTAACTAAATCAGCCATTTGCTCTACTTCAGTATTGCCTGCCGTATAACCGGTTTCATACCATTCTCCCATACCGTTTGTATTATTCATAGTATTGGGGTTATCCATTCCATCTGTATTGCCCATATCTGTCTGATACACGTTATAATCCATTCCCATTACCATTGCGTGAGAATTGGAAGAATACTGATAGTTAGGTTTGATCTTAATGACCTGCCCAATATTAAGATACCTTGGATCAATATCAGCATTCAAATCCATAATCGAGTCAACGGTGGTATTAAACACTTGTGCTAGCATCCATATAGTATCATATGGTCTTATTGTATATTCAATTGAATCAAACATTTTCTTACCATCACCTATAAGAAGTTCTATTTATAATTATGTAAATAGAATGGAAAATGTTCCATTCCTTGCTCTACTATATTACTTATAATAAATCTAAAGCCCAATCAATTGAACTCATAATTGTTTCCGTTCTTCTTGAGGTGTTTTTATTAAATAAATTATCAAACCATTCCGGATCTGGTATATGTCTCAGGTTAGGAACTTCATAAAGCATTCTACTGATTGGCGGATAAGGGACATCATTGATTGCAAAAACAGCCTCAATTATCTTCTCAGTTGCCGCAGCTGTGATATAATCCGTTTTGAGTACATCCTGTTGACTGATTGCTGAATTAATCTTTGATTTTGCACTGTATAACCAATGGCGAAGCTCTATTTTTTCTTTATCATTTGTCTTATACTTTTTATACTTATTCATTGCACTACGCATTAACTTAATGAGTTTTCCATCCAAATCATAGATGATTTTACTTCCAAGGTAATGATAAACCTCAGTTCCTGTTTTATCGAGTTTAGACTGTGCTACTTCTGGTGTAACGTAAAGGTATTCCACCATAATATTATCGACAATGTCTGACTGTAATTTACTTTTGCTCCCTAAGATAAATAAATTCAAGTCTGAATTTTCATTTTCTGTCTCTGCGGCAACTGACCCCATTAACATCACGGCCGTAATTGAATTGTCTACTCTTAACTCGGGTATTATTTTTTTAAGTAGTTCCTGATGTTTCATAATATCACTCCAATACAAGAAAATTGACAATAGATCAAAACACGTATCACCTGTCATACTAATTAGATAACAAACTAAATTCTCTAAGAATAGTATCCGTCTTCGCACAAAGGAAAAGGAGGGTTCCCTCATGCCTTAGGCAATCTGGAATTCCTCCTCGAATTTCACAAGTAATATGATATAAAATTATATGTTCCATAATCTAGTATTCATAATAAATCATACCTGTTATAAAGTCAATCTTAACTTAATGAGTAATGTAATTATTTACAATGTTTGTATATTTTATCCATCTATTTATTATTGATGTAGTTAATTAAGCCTTCTGCCTTAATTATTTTTTGCATGAATTCCGGAAATGCCTGGCCCTGGTATTGTGTACCCTTCGTTCTGTCATAGATCATTCCATTGTCAAAATCAATTTCTACCTGGTCACCAGCTTCGATTTCTTTTGCAGCGTCAGGACATTCTATAATGGGAAGCCCGATGTTAATTGCATTACGATAGAAAATTCTTGCAAAGGTTTCAGCTATAACACAGCTAATACCGGAAGCCTTAATTGCTATTGGCGCATGCTCGCGCGAAGAACCGCAACCAAAATTCTTATTGGCAACCATAATGTCACCAGCTTTAACTCTCTTAACAAAGTCAGTATCAATATCAATCATACATTTCTCCGCAAGCTCCTTCGGATCGGAGGAGTTCAGATATCGTGCAGGAATAATTACGTCTGTATCAACATTATCACCATATTTGTGTACTGTTCCAAATGCTTTCATAGTTACCTCCAATTATTATAATCCTAAGTCGCTTGGACCTGATATCTTGCCAGTTATAGCACTTGCAGCCGCTACCGCAGGGCTTGCCAGATATACCTCAGATTCCACGTGACCCATACGTCCCACAAAGTTACGGTTGGTAGTCGCTACCGCTCGCTCGCCCTTAGCCAATATACCCATATGTCCACCAAGACATGGACCACAAGTAGGGGTGCTAACAATCGCTCCAGCCTTAATAAAGGTTGAAAGTAACCCTTCTTCCATCGCCTGCAGATAGATTGCTTGCGTAGCAGGGAACACAATCACTCGCATCCCTTTTGCAACTTTTCTACCCTCTAAAACCTTAGCAGCTATCCTTAAGTCTTCAATTCTTCCATTGGTGCAGGATCCGATTACTACCTGATCAATCTTAACGTCACCTACTTCATCAATGGTACGGGTGTTCTCAGGAAGATGAGGAAATGCTATGGTTGGCTTTAAAGTTGATAAATCAATGATGTAAGTCTCATCGTATTCTGCATCGGAATCTGCTTCATAAACCGTATATTCTTTCGTGGAATGCTCTTTCATATACTCGATTGCAAAATCATCTACCGGGAAGATACCGTTCTTCGCTCCGGCTTCTATCGCCATATTAGCCATTGCAAAACGATCATCCATGGACAGATTTTGAATGCCCTCACCCACAAATTCCATGGATTTATATAATGCTCCATCTACTCCAATCATGCCAATAATGTGAAGAATTACATCCTTACCGCTTACCCAGTTAGCAGGCTTGCCAGTTAACACGAACTTAATTGCAGAAGGAATCTTAAACCAAGCTTTGCCTGTAGCCATTCCTGCTGCCATATCGGTACTACCCACACCAGTTGAAAATGCTCCCAATGCTCCATACGTACAGGTATGAGAATCAGCACCAATTACTACATCTCCCGCTACCACTAATCCTTTTTCCGGTAAGAGCGCATGCTCAATTCCCATTTCTCCTATTTCAAAATAATTAGTAATCTCCTGGTCATATGCAAATTCACGTACACATTTGCAATGCTCCGCAGACTTAATATCCTTATTCGGTGTAAAATGATCCGGAACCAAAGCAATCTTATCCTTATCAAACACCTTTTTAATCGTCATCTTTTCCATCTCATGAATGGCTACCGGGGCAGTTACATCATTGCCCAATACTAAATCCAAATCCGCCTCTATTAATTGACCTGCAACTACTTGATCAAGTCCAGCATGTGCTGCCAAGATCTTCTGCGTCATCGTCATTCCCATAGTAATATCCTCCTTATTCCATATATTCTGTCGTTCCATATATTCTGTCGTTCATATATTCTGTCGTTCCATATATCCTAACATTATATATGGTCCTAACGTTTCATATATCCTAACGTTTCATATATCCTAGCGTTCCATACATACTGAAATTCCACGCCTCTTAGCATTTCATATAACCTTACGTTCTACCTAAACGTATCCGATATATTATTTCAATCACTATTAAAGTTCTTTTATAATAAGCTCTCCCATTTCCTTCGTTCCAACCTGTTTCATACCCTCTGACATAATATCGATGGTTCTAAAGTCCTTCTTAAGTACCTCTTTGACTGCCTTCTCAATTGCATCTGCTTCTTTCTCGAGATCAAAGGAGTAACGAAGCATCATTGCAGCGGATAGAATGGTAGCAATTGGGTTCGCCTTATTCTGCCCTGCAATATCCGGTGCTGAGCCGTGACTTGGTTCATACAAGCCAAGCTTGGTATCACCTAAACTTGCTGATGCCAGCATGCCGATTGATCCTGTAACCATACTTGCTTCATCGGATAAGATATCTCCAAACATATTCTCAGTTAGGATTACGTCGAACTGTCTCGGATTTTTCACAAGCTGCATTGCACAGTTATCAACCAACATATCTGTAAGCTCCACCTCTGGATAATCCTTTGCGACCTCTTTTGTCACCTGTCTCCATAACCTTGAGGAATCCAAAACGTTTGCCTTATCTACACTACATACCTGTTTGTTTCTCTTCATAGCAATTTCAAAAGCCCATTTTGCAATTCTTCGAATTTCATTTTCATCATATGTGAGAGTATCAGTAGCTTTTCTAACACCATCTTCATCTACAGTACTGCGAGCACCAAAATAAAGTCCTCCGGTCAATTCTCTCATAACAACAAAATCAAAGCCGTCTCCTATGATTTCTTCCTTGAGTGGACAGGCACTCTTCAGCTCATCGTAAAGTACTGCAGGTCGAATGTTAGCAAATAAACCAAGTCCCTTTCGGATAGCCAGAAGACCTGCCTCCGGTCTAAGATGAGGTGGAAGGCTATACCAGTTCGACTGGCCTACATTCCCACCAACTGCTCCTAGTAATACAGAATCACTTTTCTTCGCTGTCTCGAGTGCTTCTTTGGTTAATGGCTCACCCGTTGCATCAATGGATACGCCGCCCATGAGTACTTCTGTGTAATTAAACTTATGCCCGAATTTTACGCCAATCTGATCCAAAACCTTTTTTGCTTCTGTAATAATCTCCGGCCCAATTCCATCACCCGGTATGACTGCGATGTTATAATTCATTGCATTACCCTCCATATATATTTATAATCTCGAGGTTTTCACCTCCATAAAGCTCATAATGTTTAGTAATACCAAGGGAGATGTCTCAATATAAGAGAATCTCCCCCAGTTACTTAAGAAATAAGACCCTTCCTAAGTTTGTATAAAAATTTTATTACCCCCAATAATAATATGAAGTCTACAATTAGCCCACTTGAATATTAAAACAATAACTCTGCTCTATTCGTCATCTACCTTCAAGTTGCACTTAACAATTGTTACCTCATTTCTTATTGCTATTCTACCACAGTATTTGATATAATTAAAATACATATTAATAATATCATTTATAACTACCAGTTATATAAGTCGGAGGGAACCTATGGAGCAAAATCTGTCATACTATTATATCTTTAACAGTGTTGCCGAGAACGGGAATATCTCTAGAGCAGCAAAACAACTATTTATCAGCCAACCCGCAGTTAGTAAAGCCATTCAATCTCTTGAGGAAAATCTTAAAACCTCCCTGTTTATTAGAAATTCCCGAGGAGTCCGATTAACCGAGGAGGGAAGTATGTTGTATGAGCACACCAAATATGCCTTTGAAAGCATAAGTCGAGGGGAAGAAAATTTAAAAAAAATTCGTGAACTAGGAATTGGTCATCTCCGTATCGGAGCGAGTACAACCTTATGCAAATATCTGCTTCTCCCTTATCTTGACGGATTTGTAAGAGAATATCCTCACATTAAAATAACAATTGATAACCAATCCTCTTCCCATACCTTAAAGCTTCTAGAAAGCAATGACTTGGATATCGGTTTGGTTGCGACGCCTGCGAATATGGAAATGTACGAGTTTCATTCTTTAGGAGAAATTGAGGATATCTTTGTTGCAACTAAAACTTATCTCGATAATCTGAAACTCAGAGAGAATAATGAAGACATATTTACTAATGCCAATATTATGCTTTTGGATGAAGAAAACATATCAAGAAAATATATTAATGCTTACTTTGATGCTAATTCCATTGTACCCAAACACATCTTAGAAATTAGTAGTATGGATTTGCTCATCGAATTTGCAAAAACCAGTCTTGGAATCGCCTGCGTAATTAAAGCCTTTGTTCAAGCTGAGTTAGAAGCTGGTTCTTTAATCCAGCTTCCTTTGAAAACGCCGGTACAAAAAAGAGAGGTGGGCTTTTCTTATAGTAAGAACGCCTACCTCTCCGAATCCATGGTGAAATTTATGCAGTTTGTTAATAAATTCTAATTAATTAAATCTCTTTAGGGGGTGTCGTTGGTGGAGTTGTTGGTGCTTTAGTCGCGTTTGGTGTATCCGGTGTCTTAGTTGGTTTCGGTGTTGGTGTATTCGGTACTTTGGTTGGTGCCTTCGTTGGTGTTGGTACCTTCGTTGGTGCTGTGGTCGGATCAACTTTAACAGGCTTTTCATCAACAAGATAAAGTGCATTCACATAACAAATTGCTCCATTATATATAATACTTGCCCATCCATCTTCAATACTAATTACTTCTACCTTCTCCGCATGCTTAATCGTTCCAACTGCTTCGCCCTCTGTGGAAGGTGTTGACCTTACATTTAGTACAGCTCCGAAATCAGCTACTTTTACATACTTCGTTGTTGTCTCACCCACATACTCCGCTTTATGGGTAGGAGCTGCTGCTTTTGTAACATCAGCATCATTATTAGCCTTGTCACTACCATCGTCGGTTGGAATAGAAGTTGGCATAAAATCAACCATCTTTTCCTTAGTGGCGCATCCTGACAGTATCATCACTGTCATTATTATCAATAAATATATGCTCTTTTTCATCTTAACCTCCATTATACTGCACATAGTCTATGGCTTATTATTTTATTAATTCGTATCGTTAATAGCCGTTGTTAATAAGCTTTTCGTGCATAAGAAATATTGAAACAATCATTTATTATCATAACATACTTAACTGATATTACAATAATAAATTCTCATATCCTATTATTTATTTTCTTAATTCCTTCGGTATATGCTGAAAATGCATTCGGTATACTATAGCGCTCAAGGATATCTTCCCTTGTTACCCAGGCACACTGCTTAAAATCTTCCTTCTGGACTATATCCTCCCGAAGCTTGATATAATAGCCAAGCATATGCCATTCAATATGTGAAAAAATATGTTTCGCATTCCCCAATTCTTCTATGGATTCTGCATTAATTCCCCAATCATAAAGTAATTCTTTCAAGTCGTGTGTCTCAAGATGACCTTCTATCCCAGGCAGTTCCCATAATCCTGCTAACAATCCTTTTGCTCCTCTTTTACGAAGAGCAAACTTGTCCTGATATTCCATTAAAAGAATCGTGCGTTGCTCCTTGCGACGTTCCTTTTTTGCTGGTTTCACAGGTATCTTCATGACATTATCCTCATGGAACGCCTTACAAAGATGCATCACTGGACATTGTTCACATAATGGCTTACCATTTGGAATACAAACGGTAGCGCCCAGTTCCATTAGTGCTTGGTTAAAAGCTCCTGCTCTGTTCTCTGGTATAATCTTTATTAAATCCTGTCGTAATTCCTTCTTTACCTCATTCTTCGTTATATCATCAAAACTACCTGCAATTCTTTTTGTTACCCGTAATACATTACCATCTATTGCCGGTACCGGTATGTGAAATGCAATCGAGGCGATTGCGCCTGCCGTGTATTCTCCAATACCCGGAAGTCCAAGTAAACTTTCATAATCACCAGGCAATTCTCCGTTGTAATCCTTCCTGACAATCTGAGCCGCTTTCTGCAGATTCCTCACTCTATTATAATATCCAAGCCCTTCCCAAAGTTTCAGAAGCTTCTCTTCATCCACCTCCGCTAAGGCTTTAATATCAGGTAGTGCTGTAATAAAACGGTCAAAATAACCCTTTACTGCCTCCACTCGAGTCTGCTGAAGCATAATTTCAGAAACCCAAATATAATAAGGCAATGGAGTTTCTCTCCAAGCCAGTATCCTGGCATTATAATCAAACCAATCCAAAAGATAGGGAACGATCGCTTCATAATTGTATGACATCATGGTTCTCCTTTTAACTGCTATAAAATAATAAAATTTGATAATATAATTTTAACGTATTTTATAAGTTGAAACAAGTTAAACCATAAAGTGACAAATAATGAAATGCTCTTAATTCACTTAGGTATAAAGCCTTATTTAGCGTGTTTGCTCACATTCTGTCGATTATATTACTGTAAATTTTCAAAAATTTGTTTACCTATTTACAAAACTAATGCTATAATATTCATATTGTATTAAAGCCACTCGGCAGAATGGGGAATATTATGGCCTTTGATTATGATATAACATATAACGACTTTAATCCAACGGTATTCTATGTGACAAAAGTAAAAATGCTTTCTGAAGGTGTTTATCATGATCATGATTACACAGAATTAGCCTATATATTGTCAGGTAAAGGAAGGTATTTGATCGAAGAAAAGGAATATGATGTCGAACCTGGTGATCTTATTATTTGTAATCCAGGTGTTAAACATACACATGTTGTTACTAATTCGAAGGAACCAACCATTGAATTCATCTCTGGTTTTACTGATTTTCAATTTAAAAACATGGCACCCAATTCAATTGAATTAGTTGATGGCGGTTGTATCGTTCATATGTCAGCTGAGCTTAAACAAGAGATTGCCATGCATTGTTACGCAATGATAGCAGAAAAAGAAAGCAACCTAATAGGACGATATTTTATGTTTAAAACACATCTTATGCAGATGCTTCTCCTCGTCATGCGCGAAATTTCTGAAATAGAAAAGACTAGCCAGAAGGGTTGTAATTTTGAATCCTATAACAAAAGTTATGCTGTAAACCGAATCATTAATTATTTAAATGAGAATTACGAAAACAAGATATCTTTGGAACAAATTGCACATAATATCTATCTAAGTCCTGTTTACATTTCAAAGATATTCAAAGAAGAAACTGGTGAATCTCCTATAAACTATTTGATAAAAATTCGTTTGGAAAAGGCAAAAGATATTCTACTGAATTCTGATGGCGGTAGCATTAAAAGCATTGCCAATCAGGTTGGTTACGATGATGTGTATCATTTCAGTAAACTATTTAAGAAATATTACGGTGTCTCACCTTTATATTATAAGAAAAGAGCCATGCGTAAGGATGCATCAAGCGAATAAGGAAGAGGGTTAATTGTCATATGAATACATTTGATGCTATTTATTCAAGAAAGTCTGTAAAACACTTTTTTAACGAAAAACTTGAATGGGATATAATTGAAGATATATTGGAATTTGCCAATAATCTTCCCATGCTAATTGACGGTATCTCTGTCGAATTTAAGCTTGTAAGCAATATTGAAGAAAAACAGGGGTTTCGTGGACCTTTTCATATAAAAGCTCCATATTATATTTGTATTTCCTCAGAAGAGAAAGAAGATTATCTAATTAATGCTGGCTACCTTATGCAGCAATTGAGTCTTTACATCACCTCAAAGGGATTAGCTACCTGTTTTCAATATCGAAATCCCGGACACGGCTTAAAGTCCACAATGAAATATGATTTTGTAGTTGCTCTTGCTTTTGGCAATCCTTCCACGCTAAGCTCAGACAACAACCTGGAGGCGAATTGTCTTCCTGAGGATGAAGTAATCGTCTATAAAGAAGAGGTATCTTCCGATATTAAGCAGGTGCTTTCCGCTGCCAGACTCGCTCCCTCTGTTTACAATAGCCAACCATGGCGTTTTGTCGTATACAAAAATCGCATTCACATATTTACCAGAAAGAACAATCTGATCGCCAGAGCCCTTGATCATAATAAGATGGTGGACATGGGAATTATGCTCGCTAATCTTCTGCTTGCAGCAGATGAATTATGGGTTGAACTATCACTGGGTGTATCCGATACCTTAACAAACAAATGGTTTAAAAGCAATGAATATGTTCGCACCATCACAATTGGTTGAATTAAACATATAGTTTAAAAAATAAAAAAATTTCTTGAAATTCTATTGACAAGTAGGTTAATCTATAGTATATTATGTCATGTGCTTACGAGATATCAGGCACAACAACATAATATGCGCGAGTGGCTCAGTGGTGGAGTATCGCCTTGCCAAGGCGAGGGTCGCGGGTTCGAATCCCGTCTCGCGCTTATAACAAATTAAGCAAAATCAAGACTTTCCGAGTTTCGGAAGGTCTTATTTTTTTATCAAAGTGAGAGATATCAAAGTTTTTATCAAAGTTCTTGAATTATATATGATACTTTCTCATGCAAATATCCTGTCTGCATCCAGATTGATTGCTACACTTTGCGTTGAATTTGCCACATGCACATAACGTTCCGTCAGTATCCGCTCAGAATTACCCATGATCGAACTTACAATAGACGTAGGAATATTTTCATTCACGATAAGATTGGTTCCAAAACTGTGTCTTGCTGCGCTGTAAAGGTTGATGTCAGATATCTTAGCGTCTGATTGCTGATTAAATGCTCTTAAGTAGCGTTTAAAAGCCTTGGAATAGACATTTGGATTGACCGGGGCACCATCATCCTGTTTGAGCAGAAAATCATCAGATTACTTCTGACCAATTGGAGCGTCACAGCATGTTGGGGAGTTCTCCCCTAATACCCCTAAAAAACTATATGCCTTGACTTTTTATAGCCATATTCGACATTTGGCTGGACTTTTTCATGTAAACCATTATTTTTGCATGTACTTTTTGAATGCATCGTATTTTTCAACTTCATAAGTCTATCCGAACTATAAGAGATATAAAACCCAAAAATCAAGTAACAGAAAAATAATTTCACTTACTGTTATTTTGGTAGAAAATAAGAAATGGTTATGGTAGAATTTAGTAGACAAATTTGAATTTGTTGAAAGAATATGAAACAGAAAATTTATATTAGCAGATTGAAATTAATGCGTGGGGGTAACTAACAAAAATGAAATACAACAAGAAAAAGAAACAGTCATTTTTTGAACAAAGTCCGATTATATCAACAATCCTATTAATACTGTTTCTTTTTGCATTTATGTTCATGGATAAATACCCGTCCTTGCAACCAATGCGGGATTCTTTGATTTACATATTAATCAGTAAAACTGTGCTTTCATGTGTCGTACTATATTTTGCATGGCTGTCTAATAAAAAAACTCCCTTGTTTGAAAGAATCATGATATCGACTTTTGCACTATTGCCATGGCTTCCGCTCTTGACCAAATCATATCGAATTATTATGCTTCTTCAAATGACAATTTTTCTTGTTTTATTTGTCTTGTTTGCTAAACACTTTTTTACTGATAAAAAATACAGTGTTGTTACCAATGCAGTAACTCTGTTTTTGGGTGTGATTTTCATCATGTCGGTAAAGGAATATACCTATTTACATGATTCCGGAGGCATACACTTCTGGCATATTGCGTTGATTGTATCTGTTTTCATAACATTGTTTTTTACTGTATTACTTATAAAGGATAAAATCCAGTTGGAAGATGATCGAACATCGGAAAAGGTAGCTGCGCCAATTCTTGTTTTGGGAATGTCGTTCATTTTATTTGCGTTTACGATCAGCAATTTGAATTATGCATTGGATCTTTCCAAACCTGTTGATTACGCTACTACAATCATTGAAAAAAGAATTGATTCGGAATCCAGAAGATCGACGGATTACATTTTCACGGCAAAAGTCATTGGCGAAGAAAAAGATTTCACTGTGGATCAATCAGAATATTTCAGAAAACAAGTCGGCGATTCTTTTACAGTGTTGCTTTATTCTGGTGCATTTGGACACGAATATTACATTTACGATTACAAGAGATGATATGCTACAGTTAGTATTTATATATTGGGAATGGTAGCTTCGAAAGTAAAGATTACTGTACAAAATAAGCATAATATGTGGCATTATATTTAACAATATCACATACACGAGTATGACCATACCGCCTAAAACATAGTAAAAATCAGCAGTTTTCACTTTTCATAAACCATTAGCTTCACCCATTATCGCCATACCAAGGCGAGGGTCGCGGGTTCGAATCACGTCTCGCGCTTATAAAAAGTATCGCTAATCCTTATAACTTAAGGGTTAGCGATTTTTTGTTGCTTGAAAACATATGTGCAGGATATGTATTGTTATTTCTACTCTTTTTATCGCACTTTTTCAGATCCTCATTCATAATATTAAGGTTTTCTTGTTACGTATTGGGTTTGTTTATGTAACCAAGGTAAAATATTTTATTTTTCACTTAGCTTATTAAGATATATCTGCCGTAAACGCTCATTAGATACCAAGAAAGTGGACACCATTTTGTAAAGTGTAGACATATACATTGGTAAATGGTGCACACTTATTATTAGTAAAATATGTATATTTATTGTATTTAATATGATATTATAGTTACAAAAGTATATAAATACAAATTTGATATAATAACTTGCTGCTTATTTTAAATATGATTGGGGTAAAAATATGGGTGCGATATTCTTTTTCATTTTTTTAGCGGTTCTATTTTTCGCTGCTGTGTTTTTCATAATTATGAGTGTAATTTTGTTAATTATACAATATGTGAGGAAGCGAAGAAGCGAAACCGTAAAAAAACGATGGTTTGTAATACCTGTGGTCATTTTAGTTATAAATATTTTAGTTGCAATGATACCAGTTGGCTATATCTTTTTTTACACTACGCAAACACTAGTAACACTTCTAAAATTATCTACGCTGAATCGGGGAAAACGCTTAATTGGCCGATGGGCGAGTACGAATCAACCACTACTTGGTTTGAGATGGACGGTACGAAATACGTCAAGTTTCGGGAGGGGTTCTCGGATGAAACATTTTTCCTAGACTCAACAGATAATAAACGCGGTGAACCTGTTGCAAATATTAGGTTTAATCATGCGGATAGCAATATCTTTAATGATGCAATGGTATTTTTACTGACAGGCAGCACTAGAGATAAGCTTGACGTGTCAACGATATACCCACTTATTAACGAGAACGGTTTTGAATTTTTCGAAGTAAATGGCACAGCAGGCAATGATGTCTTTTGCCCCGAATCCAAACTTGATACTATTAAAGCCTATTATGCAAACGACTCCAATTATGACACCCTATACCTCTCTAGTGAAAATAGCGTTAAAACGGATAGAGATGTCTCGGGCGAGCGCCGTGATACTCCGTATATCAACAATGAAAATAATGTTATGGTAGATCCTAAAGCATTTGAGGAGTTGCGTAAAGTGTTTAATTCCGGACAAAGCGTAAAGCGTATTGAAATTCCGCAGAAACATTTTGAAATCGGTGAGGCGGCGCAACCCGACACACCCATTTTTGGCTATGATGAACGTGAATTTTGCGAATATAGCAAAGACAAATTGGCGTACAAACTTATTAATCTCGTACTAATTGAAGATCAGGTTTATATCGAACAAGGAAGTGGTAATAATTACATAGATGGTTATCCCCTATCTGATGAAATAAATCAGTACATCATTAACACCTTCTTTGTAAACTAAGATTATATTTATAAGCAGTTTTATCTGTTAAAGAAGCTATAAATTGCCAAATTTTATTACATAAAAATATGTGTACTATTATGTCGCATAATTCTGAATAGGATGGAGTACGTAAAATATGAATAGAAAATTCATTTATCTTATAATAGCTATTATGTTGTTTTTATGGTGTTCGGGATGTTCTAATCACCTTTCTCAACAGTTTGTAACCGAATCCGAAACTATAATTTCATCCACAAAAAACATCAATGATTTAGATAACAAACCAAATCTAGATGAAGGTCCCGAATGGAAAGCGTATCATTCTATCCTTTCTGGCGATTTTACTCCAATTGAGGATAGTGATTATAAATCAGAAATGGAGTTTTTATACAAAGCGGATAGCGAAAACGGTAAATGTGGTTGGAAATTTATTCTTATGGATTTTAACAAGGACGGCGTCAATGACCTGTTTATTCAGTTGGATTCTGAACATAACTCTGCTTTTTTTAGTTATGTGAAATCAAAAGTACAAGTTATTGGTATTGATGATTCAGAAGAAACTTGTTATTTGCAGCCGTTAAAAGGTGGAAAGTTACTTGAGACCTATGATTATTGGATTGCCCCCAACAAATCCGTTTATCAGCTTGATTCTGAATTTATGCCGGTAAATTTAATTCAATACTGTTCAATGACAGTAGAGGATTACAAGGATTTTAAACAAAGCTACGGCGCTATTATGGATGAATTTCCAACCATCAAAAAAGAGGGTGTATATTATTTTCAAGAAATTGATGAGAAGCAAACTAATTTGTCTGAAGAAAAATGGGAACAAATACAAAAAGATATTGAGGGGCAGCTAATTCCTGACAATGAATGGAAAGATTGTTCTGAACTCAATGCTCGCGGGTTCGAATCCCGTCTCGCGCTTAAATCGAGTAGGAGGGAGTGATTAACTCCCGTCCTCTCACAGCACCGTGCATACCGTTCGGTACACGGCGCTTTCAATAGTTGACATGCACAGACTGATAGGCTGTGGCTAAATCATAAAAGCCG
>Ga0302286_10000099_pt1 | contig 73716 bp, 57 predicted proteins | sample III_Fen_E2_3_FD_198765 | JGI IMG/M metagenome (GOLD analysis project Ga0302286, IMG submission 198765) | Peat permafrost microbial communities from Stordalen Mire near Abisko, Sweden - III_Fen_E2_3 | ecosystem: Environmental > Terrestrial > Soil > Wetlands > Permafrost | place: Sweden: Abisko...
TACTCAGCAGATTTTGTGCCGTTACCGGAACCGCAATCGCAAGTGTTTTCTTTATAAAACCTCTATCTTTAAATATTTCTTTTACGATATTCATGTTATCACCAAACCAATTTTTATTTTTAACCAAAACATATACTGTCATATTCTCTATGTATACAAGTGAATGTTGCGCTTTAAAGCAACCAGTTATTATGCAAGTTACTCTTCGATATCACTAGATATTATATAACATATTTATATTATTCGAACAAACACTCCATATGCTTGCTCACAATTCATATAGACAAATATAAAAAACTGCCCCATCCTTAGCAACTATGGCTTCAAATGGGACAGATTCGTTATGCAAGTAAAATTGAAACATCAACTTTCTTGACATGATTTAGAATTTTACTATTTTCTTAAACCTAAACGTTCGATAAGAGTACGATATCCTTCGATATTAGTTTTCTTTAAGTATTCAAGTAAACCTCTTCTTTGTCCAACCATCTTAAGAAGACCTCTTCTGGAATGATGATCCTTCTTATTAATCTTCAAATGCTCTGTTAACTCATTGATTCTAGCTGACAAAAGAGCGATTTGAACTTCTGGTGATCCTGTATCCTCAGGTGTTCTACCGAAGTTATTGATGATGTCCTGTTTCTTTTCTTTACTGATCATAGTAAATTCTCCTTTCAATATAAACGCCTATTACCAAGAAAAAGGTCGGAGTGTCCCAAATCTGGGCAACGGCTTAATTACCTTGAGTATAGTAACATACTATTGATATATTGTAAACATATTTTGTAGAATATATCAATTTGTTACATGAAATCACTGAAATTGATTATATCGGTTGATCAGGTGTTGGTTCTATCGACTGTTCTGGGGTTGGTTCTATTGGTTGTTCTAAGGTTGGCTCCATATCTTTAGCTTGCTGCGCTGAATCTTGTTGCACATTAGTCTGTTGTGTAGTAGATTGGTCTTCCGTAATCTGTGAGGAAACTACCTTCGTGGACTTATTGCCTTTTTCTGGCTTAGCTGGTGGTTTGACTTGTGGCATAGGAGGATATTGTTGCTGGTTTGGCGGAAAAAGTTTATTCACTTTGGAATGATTTTTATTTTGACTAGATGGTACTGATTGCTGTGACTCATTTTGTTGGTCAGATTGGATCTGTTCCTCTTTAAATAATTTTAAAATAGCATTAATTCTTATGTCATTATTTAATATTGCCGCAATCATAAATAATAAATACACTAAAATAACAATTATATTTAACCCAGCCAAAATGAGTTGATATAATTTTGATATACCCGATAATTTTAGTACACTCCAATTGTTATTAATTGTGATTAGCTGCTGGAGTATATTTAAAATCAAGTAAATTATCATAAATAGTATACCAAAAAAGTAAGATTGTTTTACTGCAATTTTAATTCTATTATCAATATCAAAAACAAAAACAATAACTGCAAATACTATCGCAACGAACAAACCATTTAGATTATTTGAAAACCAATATCCCATTAGGTATGAAAGTAATACGAATAGAGTAACCGGAATTCCAAGATTCCTTCTTTCAAAAAAATTCACTTTGTATCTCCCTCTCTGCTAATAAATACTATTATATTTTATTCAGGAGGAGGGAATAAACTACAGAAATATAAATAATAATTTGCTAAATTCAAAAGGACAAAACAGCTGTGTCTTGTCCTTTTGAATTCTATAATTATAGAAAATACTTAAATAATAGCTCGGTAAAATCACAAAGCATTAAACCTCAAATCATTAAATCACAAAGCATTAAATCACAAAGCATTATATCACAAATCATTATTACTTAATTATTGTTTGCTCTTTGGATTTTTTGTATATCCATTCTTCCACTGCTTTTTTATTGAATACGTAACTTCCTTTTACCTTCAAATATGGAAAATCATCTACATTATCGGATGTTAAATCTGCAAGAAGTACTATTTTATCACTATAGCCCAACATATCTATGACGTCATCCATTGTAAATAAATTATCCTCATTTTGCGTTGTAAATGATCCATTTAATGATCCATTTAAATCTCCTTGCAAATGGGATTCGTGATTGTTGGAATTTGCTAATATAATAGCACTTATTAATATTGCAACCCCTAATATAACCAAACCTATATTATTATTGTTTTTCATAAATTCCTCCAAATATGTATTTTACTTAATTATACATAATAATTCATAAAATTACCATAATTATACTTAAATTTTGTATTATAAAAAAGGGTAGTTACTTCAGCCCTTTTTCCCACCGGAAAGCTTATACAGGCTTTTTGTAACTAAAAATAAAGTATCCTAAACGTTGTTACCATTGTTTAGGATACTTTAAGTCTGGATATAATTATTATCCATTTACATATCAAATTCTTTTCTCGCCAATGCAATATCCTCTTGCATCTTATGCATTAATTCCTCAATGGAGGAGAATTTTATCTCACCTCTCATAAATGTATAAAGCTCAACTTCAATTGTTTTGCCATATAAATCAGCACTATAATCAAAGATATATGTCTCAACTCCAAGCTGTTCATCTTCTCCAACGGTAGGTTTATAGCCGATATTGGTTACGCCCGGATAATATACTCCGTTTATTCTTGTTTTAGAGGAGTACACTCCGCAAGGAGGCAACAGTTTGTTCGAGGGTGGAATTAGATTGGTGGTAGGCATTCCGATTGTACGCCCTAACTTTCTACCATGAACAACTTCTCCGCGGATCGAATAAGCCTGTCCAAGCATTAAATTTACCAGATCTATATCTCCTTCTTTCAAAGCTTTGCGAATGGTTGAGCTACTCACAACCTCTTTCTTACATTTTGTTTTTTCGCAAGCAATTACTTTATATCCATAAACTTTTTCATAGGATTTTAGCAAAGTTACATCACCCGTACGATTGATTCCAAAATGAAAGTCATTACCCACTACAATTACTTTGGCATCAAGCTGGCCTACCAGGATATCACGGATAAAGACCTCTGGCTCCATCGTTCTTGTGGCCTCTGTAAAGGGATATGAAATCAATACATCGAGTTCCATACGTTTTAATTTTGCTATCTTCTCTTCTTCTGTATAAATAAGTTCGAATTCCTTTTCGGAAAATAAGTTAGAGGGGTGCAGCATAAAACTAAACATGATCGCGGTTAACCCTTCGCTTTTATACGAAAGAACTAAGTCAAGAAGCTGCTGATGTCCCAAATGAAGGCCATCAAACTTCCCTAAAGTTACTGCACTGTTGTTATACTTGAATTTTGTTCCTGATATATATTCCATCGTATTCTCCAGCCTTTCTGTTTCTTACGTTTCACAGAAACACTTAACCGATTCCATTCTATGACAAAAACATTTTTACCGGTTTAAAAAGCTTATCGTCCTGTTCATAGCAATAGATTCCTATAAAATTATTATCCTCATCATACACCTTTACTCTGTCTGTAGTAACTTCACGCTCAGGGGATACGATATTCTCTATAGTAAAAGAATTGCCATTATAAATTAATTTATTATACTCTTGTTGCACAATGATTTTCTGATAATTTTGAAAGAACGCATCAACCTTAATTGCATATTCTTCAATACGTTGTTCTTGAACAAGGGTTTCAATATCTGATAGCTTCAACGCATCATCAAGTCGAAAATTACCGACTGCAGTTCGAATCAAACTTTTCATCGTACCACCACATCCCAAATCATTGCCGATATCATGAAGCAGCGTCCGAATATAAGTGCCTTTTGAGCAATCAACTGACATGGTGACCTCGTGTTCTTCTTCATTATAGGCAAGAATCCTAATATCCTTAATTACAACTCTACGACGTTCTCTTTCAATTACCTGACCTTGCCTAGCAAGCTCATATAACCTCTTACCATTAACTTTTAAAGCAGAGAACATAGGAGGTAACTGGTCATACTCACCAATATAGCTATTAATTACTGCGCTAATTTGTTCAAAGTTTACCGTAACTTCAGAAGTAGTTAAGGTAACCCCTGTCACATCCTGAGTATCCGTTGTGATGCCCAGCTTTAATACTGCTTCATAGGTCTTATCCTTATCAGTGATTAAATCAACAAGCTTGGTGCCCTTCCCAATGCAAACAGGGAGTACACCTACCGCATCTGGATCCAAGGTTCCGGTATGACCGATCTTCTTTATTTTTAAGATACCTCTCATTTTAGCAACTACATCATGAGAGGTATATCCTTTTTCTTTATAAACATTAATAATCCCGTTAATCAATTGTATGCTCCTTATCGGATGCCTGTCCGTTTATATCCCTAATTCTTTAAGTTGTGCTTCAATGTGTGGGGTTAAATTATTGATTACATCGTGCATGGTACCAGTCATGGTACAACCAGCAGCTTTGATATGCCCACCACCACCAAAATACACAGCAATGCGGCTTACATTCAACTCGCCATTCGATCTCATACTAACTTTAAATTCATGAAAATCTGTTTCATAAATAAAAATTGCCACTTCAGTTCCCTTCGTTACACGAAGCTGATCAATTATGCCATCCAAATCAGGGGAATAAGCTCCATAAAAATCAAGCATTTTTCTATTAAGAGTAGAAATAACTACTTTTCCATCTAAAGCCAGAATGCTCTCCATTAGACAACGACCTAATACCTGGTTCTGCATGTAGGTTCGTGCATAAAAAGACTCGTCTATTAAAGTGGAGAAAGGGATCCCTTTACTAATTAATTTGCCAGCGATCTGCAAGGTCTTCTCGGAGGTATTGGAATGTTTAAATACACCTGTATCATGAATCAATCCAACGTAGAGGGATGCGGCAATTTCTTTTGTAATCTTATCTTCATCAAACAATGTAAATAGTACTTCGCAAGTAGAAGATGCATCAGCCACCACATGGCTAACCTTACCAAAATTTTGATTGCTTATATGGTGATCGATGTTAATGGTTTTCTTAGCTGAATTGAAATATTTTAATGCATTACCCAAACGGTCTAAGCTTCCGCAGTCTAAGGATATAAATACATCATATTCCATATCTGACTCATAGGAATGTTTAATATCCTTTGCTCCGTCTAAGAGGTCAAATTCTTTGCCGAAGTGCTCTAAATATACATCAATTTGATCAATACCAAATTGCTCTTTATTTTGCAATAGATATAAGTAGAGTGCCGTACAGGAACCAATGCAGTCACCGTCAGGTCGTACATGTCCTGCGATTGCTATAGTTTTTGCACCGATTATTTCTGCATTAATTTTATTCATAAGCTATTTATCCTCTTCTTTCGTAAAATCATCACCTGATTTATCTAACTCTAAATCATTCTCATCATCCGAATTATCTTCTTCTACCGAATCATCTTCTTCTTCTGAATTATCTTCATCTTCTGACTCATCTTCTGAATTATCATCATCTTCTGACTCAGAGGTATCAGGCTGATTTGATGTTGATAAGTTTTTATTAACCTCATCGATCAACTTAGACATATGAACGCCATATTCAATGGAGCTATCAATTACAAAAGTAAGTTCCGGTGTATTCCTAAGATTTAAAGCTTTTGCCAACTGACCTCTCATAAAGGAGGATGCACTTTTTAAACCACGTAAGGTCGAATCCTTTGATTCCTTATCTCCCAGCACACTGATGTATATCTTGGCAGTTTTCAAATCAGGAGCTACCTCAACTGCAATTACGGAGGTCATTGGATTGATTCTTGGGTCCTTAATCTCTCTGCTAATTAAAGTACTCAGTACCTTTTGTACTTCACCGTTCACTCTAGTGTTCTTAATGCCGTTTTTTCTCATAATAATCTCCATTCTGTCAAACAATGCGAATTTGGACGCCAGAATAAATATTCAGTGTGAAAATTGCATTGCAATTTTCACACGAATGATCATGACTTACCATCTGAGCCAAATACTCTGTTGTTTCTATCTTGGTACTTCAACCATAGAATAGATTTCTACTCTGTCGCCTTCTTTAACTTCATTAAATTTCTCGAATACAAGACCACATTCGTATCCTGTAGCAACTTCTTTTACATCATCCTGGAATCTCTTCAAGGATGCAAGGGATCCTTCATAGATCTTCTCTTCGCCTCTAAATATTCTTGCTTTACTGCCTCTTAAAATCTTACCGTCCAGTACATAAGAACCTGCGATTGTTCCAATTCCAGAAGCTTTAAAGGTCATTCGGATTTCTGCGTGACCCATTACCTTCTCTTCGAAGATAGGATCAAGCATACCCTTCATAGCAGCTTCAATATCATTAATCGCATCATAAATAACTCGATATAATTTTACATCCACTTTTTCACGGTCAGCTGTTTCCTTCGCCGCATTATCCGGTCTTACGTTAAATCCGATAATAATTGCATTCGAAGCACTTGCAAGAATTACGTCGGATTCGTTAATCGCGCCAACACCACCATGGATAATACGAACTGCAACTTCATCATTGGTTAGCTTCATTAAGCTTTGCTTCATTGCTTCAACAGAACCTTGAACGTCAGCCTTAATAATTAAGTTAAGTTCTTTAATGTTACCAGCCTTAATCTGTGAGAACAATCCATCTAAGGATAATTTCGCCTTAGTATCTGCTATCAACTTTTCTTTACTTTGTGTGAGGTAAGCTTCAGCAATGGTTCTTGCTTCTTTTTCACTGGTTGTTACAAGGAAGGTTTCACCGGCATCTGGTACTTCGTTTAGACCAAGTATTTCAACAGGTGTTGATGGAGTAGCTTCTTTTACTCTTCTACCCTTATCATCCATCATTGCTCGAACTTTACCAAAAGAGGAACCAACTGCAATATTATCGCCTACATGAAGAGTACCCTTTTGAACTAAAATTGTCGCTACTGGTCCTCTGCCCTTATCAAGCTGAGCTTCAATTACGATACCTCTTGCATTACGCTCAGGATTCGCCTTTAATTCACCAATCTCAGCAGTTAACAGAATCATTTCCAATAAATGATCGATACCTTCTCTAGTATGTGCAGAAACAGGTACGAAAATGGTGTCTCCACCCCAATCTTCAGCAACTAATTCATATTCTGTGAGCTCTTGTTTTACTCTTTCAAGATTCGCACTTGGCTTATCAATCTTATTGATAGCAACAATAATTTGAACACCAGCAGCTTTAGCATGGTTAATTGCTTCTACCGTCTGAGGCATTACACCATCATCTGCAGCAATAACAAGTATTGCGATATCGGTTGATTTCGCACCACGTTTACGCATTGATGTAAATGCTTCATGACCAGGTGTATCCAAGAACGTAATCTTTTCGCCATTTATTTCAACCATATAAGCACCGATATGCTGAGTGATACCGCCAGCTTCTCTTGAAGTGACATTTGTTTCTTTGATAGCATCAAGAAGTGAAGTTTTACCATGGTCAACATGACCCATAACGCAAACAACAGGTGGTCGTTTTACCATAGTTGAAGTATCTTCATCCTCTTCCTTTAATAATTCTTCAACAACGTTTACAGGAATTTCTTTTTCTGCAATAATCTCATAATCTAAAGCGATTTCTTCTGCTTCCTCAAAGGTTATCTCCTGATTCAGTGTAACTATCTTACCTGCAAGGAAAAGTTTTTTGATTAAAGCTGCAGAAGGCTTTTTCATCTTATCTGCTAATTCTTTAATGGTGAGAATCTCAGGGATAGTAATTACCTTGATGTCTTCCTCAACTACTAAAATCGGTTTAGGTTGAATAAACTGACCTTTTCTAGGAGTTAATTTCAACTTAACGCCATTTTTATCTATGTCACGATCAATAAGATTTTTATCTTTATAATTCTTCTCTTTATTGATTCTATCACGATTTCTCTTATTGCTATTATCGTTCTTTGCTGCTACTTTCTGATCCAAAATTTGCTGATCAAAGGTTTTTCGTTCTCCAGGTCTTTGACCAGGTTTTCTGTTTTGGCCTGCTTTGTTGTAGCTTGGCTTATCGTCATCATCTTTACCTTGATCCTCAAAACCTCGGGGTGCATACCCACCTGGTCTAGAACCGCCGGCAGGTCTGGAGTATCCGCCCTGTCCGCCGCCGTAACCGCCTCTGCCTTGCTGTCCACCTGCTCCTGCTGGTCTGTTACCTTGGTAACCCTGACCTGCCGGTCTATTACCTTGATAACCCTGACCTGCCGGTCTATTACCTTGATATCCTTCACCTGCTGGTCTGTTACCTTGGTAACCCTGACCTGCCGGTCTATTACCTTGGTATCCTTCTCCCGCTGGTCTGTTACCTTGGTAACCTTGACCTGCTGGTCTGTTACCCTGATAACCTTGGCCTGCTGGTCTGTTACCCTGGTATCCTTCGCCTGCCGGTCTGTTACCTTGATATCCCTGACCTGCTGGTCTGTTGCCCTGGTATCCTTCACCTGCCGGTCTGTTACCCTGATAACCCTGACCTGCTGGTCTATTACCTTGATATCCTTGACCCTGAGGTCTATTACCCTGGTATCCTTCACCTGCTGGTCTATTACCTTGATATCCCTGGCCCTGAGGTCTGTTACCTTGATATCCTTCACCTGCCGGTCTATTACCCTGATAACCCTGACCTGCTGGTCTGTTTCCTTGATAACCTTGACCCTGAGGTCTATTACCTTGGTATCCTTCGCCTGCCGGTCTATTTCCTTGATAACCTTGACCCTGAGGTCTATTACCTTGGTATCCTTCGCCTGCCGGTCTGTTTCCCTGGTATCCCTGACCTTGAGGTCTGTTTCCTTGGTACCCTTCACCTGTCGGTCTGTTACCTTGATAACCTTGACCCTGAGGTCTGTTACCTTGATATCCCTGACCCTGAGGTCTATTACCTTGATAACCCTGACCTTGAGGTCTGTTTTCTTGATTTGGCTGACTTTCAGTTCTTTGACTAATATTACTTGTCTGTCCCTGTTCTCCTGTACTTTTTATTGCAGTATTTGGGCTCTGATTTCCTACGACATCAGCAGGTGTTTTTAATTGCTGATCTTGAGATCCCTGTTGTCCTTGATTCATTACGCCTTGTCCTCCTGCGGGTCTTTGTCCGGGTGTACCCTGTTGCCCTTGTTCAGATGGTCTTTGACCATTCTGTCGTCCTTGTTGTCCCTGTCTTAAATTATTCTGCACATTTGACTGAACTGTTTTTTGAATAGATTGTTCTCCAGTACGTACATCACTTTGTGCCACCGGCTTTGCATTACCGATTGAATTTGGTGCAGTTTCGCCAGATGATTTCACGGATGGTTTCACCGATTGTGATTGAACCGGTTTCGTTATCTGTGCTGCTTCCATTGCTGCCGGTTTTGCATCTTTATTACCTTTAACAAAATGGTTCTTTATATATTGAATCTCATTATCTTCAAGTGCACTACTATGTGTTTTTTTAATCCCAAAGCTCTTTTCAACAAAGTCAAGTATATCTTTGCTTTCAATAGATCCTTTGGTGATTTCATTTATCTCATTTTTAAGTTCAAATATTTTCTTTTTTGCCATACTTACTTACTACCTCCGTTCGTATCACCGATCATATTCAGTTGCTTTATTATTGCATTTGCCAACCCTTTGTCAAGCACTGCTAAAGATGCTCTAAATTCTTTACCCATTGCATGACCCAAGTCGTCTTTAATACCAAAATAGTAAATTGGCACATTATAGTAAGTACACATGTTAGTAAACATTTTTTTTGTGTTGTCTGAAGCATCTTCTGCTACTATTACTAATGCTGCTTTATGTTCCTTCACAGATTTCTCGGTTGAAAATTCACCGCTTACCACTTTTCCTGATTTTGTTGATATTCCCAACAGGTTAAATATTTTCTTGTCTTCCGGATTCAAGTAAAATCATCTCCTTCTCCAACGTCTCTACCAATTCCTTGGGAATGCTCACCTTTAGAGAGCGCTCAAGTCCTCTTGTCTTAATTGCCTTTTGTAAACAACTAAGTGAACAACAAATATAAGCGCCACGTCCATTCTTCTTACCGGTTGAGTCTATTACAATCTCATCCTCTGGAGTTTTCAAAACACGGATCATTTCTTTTTTGGTTTTCATTTCGCCGCATCCGGTACACATTCTTAATGGTAATTTTTTCGCCATTTATTATCTCACATCCTTAATATCCCATGCTTTGTGTTTCGCTCTTGATGTCAATTTTAAAGCCAGTTAATTTAGCGGCAAGTCTTGCATTCTGACCTTCCTTACCAATTGCGAGTGATAATTGATAATCTGGAACGATTACTCTAGCACTCTTTTCATTTTCATCCACTGTAACAGAAACTACTTTTGCAGGGCTGAGTGCATTCTCAATTAATTTCTCCGGTTCGCTACTCCAATTAATAATGTCTATCTTTTCATTTCGTAACTCATTGACAATAGCATTGACTCTGGCACCATTTAATCCTACGCAAGCACCTACTGCATCAACATCAGAATTATTACTCCATACAGCCATCTTGGTTCTTGATCCAGCTTCTCTGGAAATACTCTTAATCTCAACAGTACCATCCTGAATTTCAGTTACTTCCGCTTCAAATAATCTTTTAACCAGTTCCGGATGAGTTCTAGACACTGTTATTCTAGGTCCCTTTGTAGTATCCTTCACTTCAAGTACATATAGTTTAATACGATCCGTAGCTCGGAACACTTCACCTCTAACCTGTTCACTTTCAGTAAGGATAGCATCCACTTTACCTAAGTTTATACTAACATTATTTCCTACGTAGCGCTGCACGATACCGGTTACGATATCCTTTTCTTTTCCACTATATTGTGTAAATAATACTTTTCTCTCTTCTTCACGGATTTTCTGAACTACTACCTGCTTTGCTTTCTGAGCAGCAATACGACCAAAGTTCTTTGGAGTTACTTCAACTGGAACAATATCTCCTAATTCCTTCTTAGCATCCTTCATTTTTGCCTGAGCAAGACTAATCTGCATAACCGTATCTGTAACTTCTTCTACAACTTCCTTCATTGCATATACGTTAACTGCACCTGTTATACGATCAATATTGACTTTTATATTATCCGCTCTGCCGTAATTATTCTTACATGCTGCTACTAATGAGTTTTCTAATGCCTCAAGTAAAATTTCTTTACTAATGTCCTTTTCCTTCTCAATTTGATTTAAAGCCTCGATAAGTTCCTTGTTACCATCCATTTTTTCATTATCCTCCTTATTTTCATTAGAATTTCAATTAAAAGTCAAACGTTAGTCTCACAATTGCGATATCTGATCGGTTTAATACCGTTAATGTGCCATCTTCATTTTCTATACTTATTGTATCTTGATTATAGGCAGTTAAAATTCCGACAAACTCTTTCTTTTTATTAATCGGTTTGTATAATTTAAGTTCTACCTCTTCACCGATACTTTTTTCAAAATGCTTATCTCTCTTTAATTGTCTGCCAAGACCCGGTGAACTAACTTCAAGAATGTAGGAATCTGGTATAAAATCATCTTTATCCAGCAAATCACTTAATACTCTACTTACAAGCACACAGTCATCTACGGTAATACCATTTTCTTTGTCAATATAAACACGTAAGAACCAGTTACCGCCTTCCTTCACATATTCGATATCATATAATTCGAATTGATTGGTAGCGAGCACTGGTTCCAAAAGTTGTTCTGTCTTCAGTTCATATACTTCATGTTTTGTCATTCAAATCCCTACTTTCATTCTCTATCATTGTCTTTTACCATAATCTTTGCTAAGCAAAGAATAAGAGTGGACTTTCGTCCACTCCCAATTAGTCTTATCATTTAGCACAATATTTATTATAGCAAACGTATCCAATAATTGCAAGTATTAATTTAAATTAAATATTAACCAATTTCTTTTGTCTAATAATATTTTTACCATTATCATTGGATTGTATGCATATCTTTGCTATTGACAATAATAATCTATATTATTATAATCGTTGTATGCACAACTGTTGCTCTTGCAACAATACGGAGGATTTGTTATGTTTATTACAGATTTATCAATTCTTTCAAGATATAGTCGAATATTTTTTGAAAGAAGGTTACGAGAAATTAATATTGGATTTACTGAACAGTTAATTCTGTTATACCTTTACAAATGCGAAAGCGTAAATCAAGAAAAGATTGCCAAGCATTTTATGCTCGACAAAGGTGCCATTGCGAAAACACTTAACAAGCTGGAGAAAAAAGAGTTTATTACCAGAGTTGACAATCCAAGTAGCAAACGAGAAAAGCTAATTTCAATTACACAAAACGCCAAGGAAATTATGGGTTATGTGAATGAGGAATTACTATTTTGGCACAACTGTCTCTTTGAAGGGCTTAACCCAGAAGATATTCAAGAGTTCAACAGAATTTTAGAAATAATGTCAGCAAATGCAATTAATGTTATTAACGGGAGGAACTTAGAAAATGAAGACGCAAAACAAAAACAATAAACTTGGACTTATTATAGCAGTTTATCTGTTAGGTATCTTTATGGGTGCAATAGATACTGGTATTGTCACTCCAGCGAGAACGGTAATCCAGAATTACTTATCCGTAGATAGTAATACCGGTATCTGGATGATTACAATGTACACGCTTGCTTATGCCGCAAGTATTCCTGTTATGGGAAAGCTCGCCGATAAATTCGGTCGAAAGTATATTTACTTAATTAGTATCTCACTGTTCGGTATAGGCTCACTCTTCTGTGGTTTATCACAGGATATTGGAAGCTTTCCGGTATTATTAATTGCCAGAGCAGTTCAAGCAATTGGCGGTGGCGGTATTGTTCCAATCGCAAATGCAGAGTTTGGTACAACCTTTCCTAAAGAAAAACGTGGTATGGCACTTGGATTAATTGGTGGTGTATATGGTATTGCTAACATACTTGGTGCTTCAGCCGGAAGTGCAATCCTTGACATCTTTGGAATAAACAATTGGCAGTTTATCTTCTATATTAATGTTCCGATTACTATATTTATAATTGTTGCTGGTATCATTGCTCTCCCTAACACCAAAATAGAAAATGTAAAGAAAATTGATTTCTTTGGGATTTCTTTATTGGTAGTAATGATATTATGTTTACTTTATGGACTGAAGAATATTGACTTTTTCAACCTTCAAGAAACCATAACTAGTACAAAGGTATATCCATTCTTAATTGCCTTTATACTACTGCTACCTATCTTTATCATTGCTGAGAAAAAGGCAGAAGACCCCGCACTTAATTTGGATTACTTTAAGAAATTTTCAATTATTATTACGTTAGTCTTATCGTTCATAACCGGAGTAATCCTAATGGGAATGATTTTTGTTCCACAATTTTCTGAAAATGCAATAAAAATTGCATCTGGTAAAGGTGGATATTTTGTATTTATCTTAAGTGTCTTTGCAGGAATTGGAGCACCCATTTCCGGTAAATTAATTGACAAATATGGCGTTAAACTAGTTCTTGGATTAGGGTTTTTCTTTTCCGGTGCAGGAGCATTGTTTCTCATCTTAGTGACTACCAACTACCCAAATCTAATTACTGTAGTAGTTAGTTTGATGCTTGTCGGTACCGGAATTGGATTTACCATGGGTACCCCAATTAATTATATGATGTTGGAGAACACAAGAACAGAAGAAGCTACCTCAGCTTTAGCTACTGTCTCCTTGGTTCGCTCTATCGGAACAGCAATTGCCCCTGCAATTATGATTGGATTTATCACTCATGCTGCTGCAGCTGTTCAACCCAATATTATGACATTATTACCAAGTGAAATTAATGTACCACAGCTTCCATATGCACAGGAGTTAACAGAAACCTTTGACAAATTAAAAACCGATCCCGATATGAAGGATAAATTAGCAGGGGTTGATTTCCCTGATCTTACCTCCATGCAAACTGTAAAATTTGACATGAAAGCAACAGATGGCAAGGTAAAGATTCCCCAAAAAACCATTGAATTAATGCAAACCTCCGACGTAACTACAATAACCGAACGTATAAAATCCTTTTCTTCTACCATGTTCGATCTTACGACACCATCGGTTATTACTAATATACAAGGTGGAGTTCAAAAAGGCATTGATTCATTACAATCCAGTACATCCGGCTTAGATAGAGGGATTGGTGCTGTACAATCAAGCATTAATGCAACGAAGGATAAACCAAATGCTCAGTTACAAGCTCAATTACAAGCGATGATTGCAGCAAAAGCATCTATGGAAGATACTTTAAGTAAAATGAACGAGCTTAAGGATGCAGTACCGAAAACATTCGAAAGTGGCAAGCTAAATTATCTGAGTGAGATTGATAAATTGAGTGACAAGATAGAAAAGGAATTCCAGGATACGTTAAATGGTGGATTTAGACAGGTATATCTCACAGTAATGATTTCTTCCTTGTTAGGCTTTTTACTACTAGCCTTGTATCGACCTAAAAAAGAATTTATGTTCACAGAATAAGAAACGAATATTATTGCTTTATTATTCATAACCTTGACAATACCCTAAATTTTATAAGAAATGATGTGACCCCGATATATTAGATTTTAATGTCTAACAAATCGGGTCACATCAAAGTAAGGGGTTTTGATATTATAGGCTAAACTAAGTACTTAAATTATGAAATCAAATTTACATAAAATTATAGTAAAAATAAATACATAACATAATATAATCATTCATCATTTAGATTGTTCTTATTCTTATAAATATCCTTATAATCAATACGCTCACTATCTGTCATATTCATGTAAGTTCTGTAATCTAAGTTACTCTGATCCAAAATCGTTCCACAATGCAAACAAATCGCATCCGGTTTTCTAGAAACCATACGAATATTATAACATTTCGGGCATATATATATTTTCAACATTTTGAACATTCCTCTCATTGTGAAATATGCTTAATATTATACCATATTAAGTAACAGATGCAATCTTTTTCTATTAAATTCCAAATTTATTTGTATAATTTCCACATATGCTATTGTTAATAAGTAATAAAACAATCTTTTAATTTTCCATAATAAATCGAATCAATCTTTTTGATACCTTTTAATAAATTTATTCTACACTCTTTAACGATTCCACCATATTGATTTTTTTTAACTTAAAATACATCACAAAGTTTACAAAAATCGAGAATAATATGGTCAACAAAAAACTGTAAATATAGCTGCTTAAATTTATATTACGGCCAAACATAAGCATATCCACTTCAACAGTAATAATTACATTATGATGTAAAAGCATGCCCATAAAAATCCCGCAAACCGCGCCTAGAATTGTAAGAACTATATTTTCTCGATATACATATGCAGCCATTTCACTGTGATAAAATCCTAGGACCTTTATCGTTGCCAACTCTCTTCTACGCTCATTAATATTGATATTGTTTAAATTATATAATACAACAAACGCCAAGGCACCAGCTGATATAATTAAAACCAATACAACTATATTTAAACTAACAAGTACATTCGATAGTAAATTCTGATAGTAACTTGTATAAAAAACACCATTGGCCGCATCATATTGTAGCAAATGATTGCCCACTTCCAACTCTTGTTTTTCATTTAAACCAGGCATCAACAAAAAATATTCATTATATTCAATCTCTTTACCAAATGCTTTTTGATATAATTCAGGCGTCATGTAAAGATAATGTGTCATATAATTCTCTGTAATTGCAGATATCTTAAGGTTGCCTTCCTTATCCCCTTCTTTAATGGTAATAGAATCTCCAACTTTAACTCCTAACTTTTTTGCTACCTGTTCAGATAAAATCACCCCTGAATCATCTAAACTATGGGTTTTATGCCCTACACGGTTTCGTAATACAATATATTTTTTCAGTTCAGAGGGTTTCTCTGGAATATACATGGATACTGATTTTGTTACTCCGTTACTGCTAATATCAACTGCTTCATTTCTTGTTCTCGCCCAGGATGTAATGTCTTTATTCTGATTCATTTCCTGTTCAAGATCACTTTTTTGTGCGTTGGTACCCTTACTGTCCAGCGATACAGTAGCATCATAAATCATAATCTCATCAAATTGCCTAGTATAAATTACAAAGATTGAATCCTTTAAACCATAACCTACGAGTAATAAGGACATGCATCCACCAATCCCTATAATTGTCATTCCAAAACGCTTTTTATATCGAAATAAATTTCTAACTGTAGCTTTCCAGGTAAAACTAAGTCTGTTCCAAATTAGCGGTATCTTTTCAAGTAATACGCGCTTCCCAATCTTTGGTGCATCTGGTCGCATTAAATTGGCGGGTTTTGAAAGTAATTCCTTATAGCATGCAAAAAAGGTTGCCAATCCTACGCAAAGTACAGAAAGACCGGTAGCGATTGCAGCATGATAGAAATTGAAGGGTGCAATAACCTCTGGAATTCCGACATAAAGTATTTTATATGCTGTAATAATAACAATAGGCAATACTTTTAATCCAACCGCAGCGCCGAAAAGACTTCCTCCTAAGGTCGCTAATAAAGCATATAGTATATACTTCCTCGCAATGGAAATTTTCGAATAACCCAGTGCCTTCAATATCCCTATTTGAAGCCGTTCTTCCTCCACCATACGTGTCATTGTAGTTAGACTGATTAACGCTGCTACCAAGAAAAAGATTGCTGGAAACACCTTACCTATCGCACCGATCCGATCAGCATTCTGTTCAAATTCAACATAGGCTTCAATACTATTGCGATCTAGCACATACCAGGTAGGCTTTTTTATCATATTTAATTCGATTTCCGCATTATCAATTTCTTTCTGAGCCTCTGCAAACTTTTTCTCCGCATCCAATTTTTTGCTCTGTAAAACTTGTAAGGCTGTTTGAAATGCTTCCGGGCTTAAACCTGCTTTTTGTATATTTTTAATAGCAGTTTGACTTTCTGTCGCCGCTTTTGTTCTTGCGTCCATTAATTCTTTTTTTGAACTTTGTAGTTTGTTGTAATTAGGTTGATATAGTTCTTCGTATCTATTTTGACATTGAGGTGCTGCAATCTTCTTTATACGCTCTAATACCGGTTTAATTGTGTCATTATATTTATCCGTATAAGCAGTTTTCTCTGACGCACCTTTTACTGTGGCATAAATAGTAGTATAAGCTTTCATATTGAAGACTTGAGGAAGCACTACGATAAAGCTATTAATCTTTCCATTACCAATATCTGTGGTCCCTCTTTGAAAAGACAAATAATATGGAGTAGCTCCAATCCCTACAATTGTAAATTCTTCATTTTTCATGGAAGTAGATAGGTTCTCATTCGTCCCTGAGGTCAATTTTATTTTATCTCCGATTTTATAACCTGTATTATGAATAAAATAGGTGTCTACCATTACTTCATTATTCTTTTGTGGAAGTCTCCCCTTTGTTACAGAATAAAGATTTATATTTTTAGTTAACGACATCACTTTAAGAACTAACTCGCTACCACCTGCTTCACAGAGTGTATCAAGGGAATATGTCGGCTCAACTGTGTTCACACCCTCAATCTTTTCTATCGCCTTAACATCATTGTCCGTAAGTCCCATTGTACTTAATATACGAATATCCATCAGCTTTCCATTGTCAAAATAAGAATCCGCTGTTATTCTCATGTCGGGATCAGTAGCACGTATTCCTGCAAAGAACGCAACTCCTAAAGCTACAATAAAAAATATGGATAAAAACCGATTTAAACTTTTTTTGATTTCCATATAGAAATCTTTCCATAACGCTTTCTTTCTCATACTAAACCTCCAGGATGCTGTCTCGGAGCATTTCAAAACCTTGAAAGAACAAGGCGCGAGCGCCTACCATTCTATCCAATCAACTGAAATTGGTTCAACATTGACTGTTACATTACTAACCTTCCCATTCTTAATTCTTATAACACGGTCAGCCATTGGAATGAGCGCTGAATTATGTGTTATGACAATCACAGTCATCTTTTTTTCCCTACTAGTGTCCTGCAAAAGTGTCAAGATCGATTTACCGGTTTGATAATCAAGCGCTCCGGTTGGTTCATCACATAAGAGAAGTTTTGGGTTTTTGGCTAAGGCTATTGCTATCGCTACTCGTTGCTGTTCCCCTCCGGACAACTGCGCCGGAAAATTATTAATACGGTCACCAAGACCAACTTCGTTTAAAATCAAGTCAACTTCCATGGGTTCCTTGCAGATTTGTGTAGCAAGTTCCACATTTTCCTTTGCGGTAAGATTTTGTACAAGATTATAAAATTGAAACACAAATCCAATTTCATCTCTACGATACTTCGTCAACTGTCTTTCAGAATAATGTGTAATATCCGTGCCTGCCACGTAGACATTGCCTTGAGAGGAGGTATCCATTCCTCCTAATATATTTAAAACAGTCGTTTTACCTGCACCACTTGGACCAACTACAATTACAAATTCTCCTTCGCTAATCGTGAATTCTACTCCATCCAATGCGTTAATCTCAATTTCACCCATTTTATATGTTTTTGTAACTTTTTCAAGCTTTATAAAATCCTCCATAATAGCATCCTTTCAGCATAAAAATAATTTACAATATTAACCTTATTTTAGTCTCATTTATGTTTTGTTGCAATCATCCATAACAAATATTTAAATTTATTAATTATTATTCCCTCAATTAATTCTTACCATTTCATTTTTTACTTATATTTTTATATATTTTGTAAATGCTATCTATATTAGTAATTCAACTATAATTTAACTAGGTAATATAGTAGGAACAAATTTAGGAGGTACTTATGCATATCTATAAGATTATCTTTTCTTCTTTTGCATCATTAGGTTCTTTGTTTGTATTTACAAAGTTAATGGGTAATCGTGAAATGTCCCAGTTAAGTATGTTCGATTATGTAAGTAGTATCGCTCTCGGTTCTATTGCCGGAGAGATGGCAGTAATGTCTACGGATAGTGTGTTAGAACCGTTTATTGCCATGGCAATTTATGCTTGTATTACAATATTAATCTCATATATCACTTGTAAATCAATTTTTCTCAGAAGATTTTTCGAAGGACAATGTATGCTTCTATACCAAAATGGACAGGTATTTGAAAAAAACCTTTTAAAAGCGAAAATGGATATGGATGAGTTTCTTGCGGTTTGCCGAATTGGGGGATTTTATGATTTGGAGGAAGTACACACAGTTTATCTTGAATCCAATGGTAAAGTAAGTATTCTACCTGCAGTACAGGCACGTCCTGCAACTCCGGCTGACTTGAATTTGAATCCCACTCAAAGTCTACCTCTTGCGAATGTTATAATCGATGGTAAAATTCTAGCTGATAATCTTAAAAGTACGGGCAAAAATGAAAAATGGGTGGAAAAACAACTTCAATCCAATGGTGTTAGCGACATAAAAGAAGTTATCCTTGCCACATATGATTCTTCAAAAAATAAGCTTAATGTATATAAGAAATTTAATAGAAAGATGCTTCGGGATATTTTTGAATAATAATGAGCCATGATGTGAACATTTATTTGTCACTCATGGCTCTAAATGATTTAGATTGAAACATTTATTAGAGTATCAAAGGTCGAATTTGCGTGAAAAACAAATAAATACGCATATATTCTTATGACTTAGGATAACTCAAATTAAAATAAGATATAAAATGTGGTTATAGATATAAATACAAAAACATAAAATGTTACAAGTTGTTGAGTATGAGGATGAGCCATAATATGCTATCAAAACCGAAAGGAATACATATAATCATCTGTGAATTCATAGCACTAATTATAATTGCATTTATCACGATTAATACCGGAATCAATCGCGATAAAGCTATTTATGCTTCTATGTATGATACGGATAAAAAATTCATTAAATGGGTGAGCTTTGATGTATCTGCAAGTGCTATGGAGGATGCATATAATTATGATGTAAAATCACAGAAAGAACCAGTGAAGTTAAACTGGATCGAAATGCTATCTTATTTAGGATGTAGATATGGTGGTGATTTTTCTTCGTATAAGAAAAAAAACATGGATGAGCTTGCTCAAAAGTTGCAAAGTGGTAAAGAAACCATGAAATCACTAACCGAAAAAATGAAATTTTATGAATATTATTATGGTGCATATGATGCCGTATTAGGTGGGTTGGTCGGCAATTACAAAATTGAAGTAGCTGACGATACAGCACCTGGTGGGAAACGGTGGGAAGAAAAATATGGATTAAAAGCATTTCTTCCTATTGCAAAATATTACCCTTACAGCCATTTTGATGATTTTGGTGTATCAAGAAGCTATGGGTTTAGGAGGAAACATCTTGGTCACGACATGATGGGTCAGGTTGGAACTCCAGTTATTGCGGTAGAATCTGGTACGATTGAGGCACTTGGGTGGAACAAGTACGGCGGATGGCGGATTGGTATACGGAGTTTTGATCACAAACGATATTATTACTATGCGCACCTAAGAAAAAACTATCCATATAACAAAGATTTGAAGGAGGGAAGCATTGTTCAGGCCGGCGATGTAATCGGTTATCTTGGGCGTTCGGGCTATAGCGATAATGAAAATGTTAATAATATTTCAACACCTCATCTTCATTTCGGATTACAATTGATTTTTGATGAATCTCAAAAAGAAAGCAATAACGAAATATGGGTTGACTGCTATGACTTAATCCAGTTCTTAAGTAATAATCGAAGTGCTACCGCAAAATCCACCGACTCCAAAGAATATCATAGAGTATATAGTATTATTGATCCGATAGCAGAACATTTTATTAATCATAATTTTTATAAATATGATGACAATGAATTTAACATTAAAATATATGAGTAAACAAGGAAATCGAGCTATTTATAACAATATTATGAAAGAACAATGACTGAAGTAATTAATTAACTTAGTTGTTAACAAAAAATCGAGCCACCTATCAAGATATATTACAGAGTACCCTTGTGATATCTTAATAGATGGCTCGATTTTAATATTGTTTTTTTATTTTCTTTTTCTTAATAAAGCACATCAACGCTAATAATAATGGTATTATAAACTCGAATATTAAATTCAAATTTACTATTATACGACGGTATAGAAAGTTGAATTCAAATTGAGTACTGCTCAAATAATAAGTTAAATAAAAAACAATTACTGTTAACGGAGCATATAGAAATTTATATTCCTTGAGATTAAACAACCATTCAAAGCAACGAACTAAGATAATAGCGAAGATACTTATCGCAATAAAATCCGATAAAATACAAACTAGCGTAACCAATACCTCAAAACGTTCAAATACATTAAAGAAGGATATGCTCTTTACGGTAATATAAAATGGAAACGGTAAGCTCTTTGTCAAACTAGGTCCCGATATCCCAAACGTAAGTAATGTGATGATAAAAACCAAAATTGTGAACACTCCTATACCAAACCAAAGCTTACGTAGTTGTTGCTTTGTAACATTTATGCCGAATTTGTCAGCAAAAAATAAAGCAATAATTATATTTCCACCTACAGCTATGACATGCTTTGAAGCCAGTATAGTATCCTTTAAGTGAATTGTAGAGACCGGTAATAGATAATCAGTACGGATTCTACTTATTGCACATACAAATAAAACAACCAAAAAGATAATTACTGTACCCAATGCAAATTCAGAAAATCGAAATATTGTCTTGATACCACGAAGCAATGCATAGAAAACCATTAAACCCATAATTACCATAAAGAAATCGGATCTTGTATTCGGCATTAAGGTGAATTGTAGTGTCAAACTATAAATTGTCACTTTGGCGACAATACCAATTAAAATCCATAGTAAATATGCTAGGATTATAATTTTCGAAAGAAATGTTCCGAGCAACTGAACCATGATTTCATAAAAATTTAATCCCGGAAATGCTTTAATTAACAGTATTACAATTGCTGTTAAGGGAATGGTTGCTACCACCGACCAAAGTGGGCTTAAATATCCGCTTTTTCCTCCCTCCAATGCTAACGCTTCCGGCACTTGTCTCAAAATGGATGAAATTGAGACAAACAAAAACAGAAAGGATATTTGTCTAACTGTTACTTCTCTGTTCAATTACTCACCTCATTTCATATATTTTCCCATAATCGTTGAAAGGCTGGGCAAATATGGATTTATTATATAAAGCACTCCAAGTGATAAACCCAGGATTGATAGCACTAAATATAGTGCCATATTTCTTTTTTCACGCAACAATTTATCTTTTTGTTTTATAAAGGTATAGATTATGGTAATTGAAAAAATATATATCATATTAACCTCCTCCTAAGATAAATGATTTTGTTATTCTGGAATGAATTTCAAACTCATAGTTAATATTAGTCACTTGTTGTGACCAATTCCCTTTAATCGTCTTCCACTTAGAATAGTTTTGATTTTCCACTAAGCGAGCGAGATTTAATATGTCCAACCCATTCGTTTTGGAATAATCAACTGCTTTTTGAAGTATTTTCTGAATATATCTATTTTGAGCTTTGGTTAATAAATCCAAACTATCCGTTGTAAAGATGTTATCCTTTGTAAGAACCTCCTTCACCATGGTTTCAAAGTTCACTTTAACATGTACACTAACAGCATCCTCTTGAACTTTGGTTTTTAGTTTGGTATTGGTATACGTGATTAAAAGATTCACCTTATCATTGTCAAGATAAACCGGATAATTACGAATTATATTTCTAAAAAAGTTCACACCACTCGAGGTATCATGGTCGAGATAATCCTTTAATTTAAGCTTATCAAAAACGGTATATCCTTTTATCTGATAACCTGATTTATCTGCTAACAGATATGGAATCATAACACTGGAATAGCTTTGTTTTATATCATTAAGAATATTTACAACAGAATTATCCATTCTAGTTACATATTCTTTTTGTTTTTGTTTGATTGCCTCTAAGTCCTCATGGATGGTTTGTTTATTTTTTTGCCCTTCTTTTATAAAATCTGCAGCACTTTTGTCTTTTATAACATAAATTAAACCTTCCATTTTAATCGTTTCTTCTCGCGTTAGAAAATCCAGACTTTCCCCTAGCCCGTTCTCAGCAGCACCCTCTCCAATTAGAAAGGTTCCTGTTTGAGCCAGTGTTATCGTCTTTTTATTCTTCTGTTTTAGGTCTTCCAAAGCTGCGAAGGCAGTCCTACCCTTACCTTCTGCAATCTTCTCCCCACCTGCTCCACTCTTCTCCGGGTCTGCTCCTCCTCCGGTACTATAGAGGGCATTCAAGGTATACTGACCATCCGAATAATCAATTCCAAGTAATAAAACCATATCAATTTCATCAATTTCTTTTCTACTGAAATCGTGAGTGCAACCTCCTAACACAATAGGAAAGACCAATATGGATAATATAAAAATAATAATTTTTTTCATCTGCAATATAAGCTCCCTATCATTTTTGCTTGATACGATTTTCCGGTACAATCTTTTGTGGACGCTTTTTGAAATATTTTATCGGGAACCGGAATAGGGTATCCTTGTGATTGCTTTCATCAATATCAACAAATGGTGACATATATGCAATTCCGTAATTATCAAGGCTACAGAGATGTGTCAATAGAAGGATTAGGCCAACCGCCAAACCAAGAAAGCCTCCGATTGCTGCTAGAAAGGCAAAGGCAAATCGAATAACACGAATTCCACTGCTCAAATCCTGGTTAGGCATAATAAAGCCTGAAATTCCGGCTAACGCTACAATTACTACTACTAATGGGGATACAATATTCGCTGATACGGCTGCCTGACCGACAACCAAACCACCGAGAATGGACATCGCTGTTCCAACTGTTTTCGGTAATCGCAACCCTGCTTCAATTAATACTTCAAATGCGATTAATAAACCCAACACCTCAGTGGCTGAAGAAAACGGAACATTTTGCTTAGCTGCTTGCGTGGAAAGTGCCAATTGTACCGGCAACATCTGGTTTTGATAAGTAGTTGCAGCAATATAAAAAGCAGGTAAAAAAAGTGTAATCAGCATAGAAATATAACGAATCGTACGTAACGAAGATCCTACCAAAAAGTGATTGGCATAATCCTCCGGTGACTGCATTAGCATAACAAGTTGACAAGGTAATAGATATACAAACGGCATACCATCCACTACTAATGCAATACGCCCATCGGACAGATTAGCAGAGATTCGATCCGGTCGCTGAGAATACATAATCTGCGGGAACAGGGAGTGTTTATTCTCAATTAAATTTTCTTCAATAAATGCAGGGGTAGATATATTATCAATATCAATTGCCTGTATTTTCTCTCTGATCTTATTTACTGTTTCCATATTGGCAATATTACTGATATAGCATAAGGACATATCGGTTTTAGAAACTTTGCCAGCGCTTAATTGTTCTATAACCAAGAACTCCGAGCGGATTCTTCTACGAATCAAAGCTGTATTGATACGCATAACCTCTACAAAAGCATCCTTAGCTCCCTTCATAACGCCTTCCTCAGTAGGCTCCGAAATAGATCTTTTTTCAAAGGTTCTGATATCAAATATAATTGCCTTCTTTTCCCCATCAAAAATAAATGCTACCATACCACTCATTACAAATTTTAAAAGAAGTTGATAATCGCTCTCCTCCTGCGTAAACACATGATATGCGCCACCACTTACCATGTAATCCATCACAGCACGTTCCGTTATACAATGCCTAAGATTATCATCTCTTAACATAGATTGAAAGATTGCCTGATCTACCAACTGCGAGTTAATCAAGCCATCCACGCAAAATATATGAAAGGTAATGTTATTTTGATTTATTTTTATAGGACGAACTAATACATCTCCGCTTTTTGAGAACAGCTCTTTTATTTGCTGCGAATTGATTACTTGTTCCATAAACTCTCCTACTTTCCAAACATTGTTTATTACTCAGTTATTCTTTCTGAATGAAAGATTTTTTATTCATATTTGCATTGCGGAGAATGAAAACGCATATGGAAAGTATTCGCACAATAAAAAAGGCCCTCTTCAACTGAACATTTGTTAACGGTTTACATTTCACCGCAAATGCTTCAGCTATTGAGATAGCCTTTTTTTGTCACATTCAATATGTAGTCTTTATTACGTTCATGATTTTTTCATGTTACTATTTCCCAAAATAATCTTCTGCAATATCTTTAATATGTAGTGGGTGTACCTTCCCTTTTGCAATCAATTTTAGAAAGTATTCTGCTTCCCCTTCATCATCGGTAACATCTTCGAGGTAACTATAGTGATTTTTATTATCGCTTCCATCGATATAGCATTCCAAACTATAAAAAGCGTTTTTAAAAATCAAATGATAAATTACTTCTTTATCCTCAGTATGTACTTTTATTACTTTTGATTTAAATGATTCTTCTACCATGTTACTCCACCCTTCTTTATCTTTTGAGAATTGACTACATTAAATGTAATAGATTGACACTTATATTATATCAGCAATTCAGATAATTACGAGTGGTTTGGGTTATGTTTTCTTATGTATATGATGGTACAAGAGGTTAGTATTTCCTTGATTAGTGATTCATGTTAGATTAATTACCAGATATCGGTGGTATGTTAGATTTAAGTCGAGAAATGAATATGATTTAGGTTGTGTAATGTTGGATTTAGGTTGTGCAATGAATATGAGCATTAATATATGATTCTGTCACAATAAATTGTTGATATTTATTATTTGTGGAACAGAATATAACAGCTCTGCTCAATTACTGCTTTTGTAAAATATTGATTATTAATTCTCTTTTGATAGCAAGCCTAAAATTATTAGGACGATTCCTATAAATGGACTTGGGAATGCTAGTAATGACAATAAATTGAAACTACTGTCATAGCCACCACAACAACAGAATATTAATGCTGCTAATCCGACTGGGAAAAAAACAAAACCTATTCCTGCTAATATTTTTCTTATACCTTTCATATGCTAGTCTCCATTTCAAATAAATTTCCATTATCATTTGCTCCTATGTAATTCTGATACTATAGAAACAAATATGAATACCTTGCATTATAAATAATACAACATATCACCAAATTATACCATACTATTTTTGTATTGCCTTTATCTAAACATTTATAGGTATTGTAGGACGCTTTGATAATTGCCTGGAACGGATATACTTCTCTTGGGATAGTAAAACAGGGATGATAAACAACTGTTATCATCCCTGAAACTTTATTCTTATGATTAACTAATAGATCTATTTTATCTCAATCGGAGGAGCCTCCGCCATCTGTTTGTAGATTTGGTATTTCTCCTTTGCATATGATTCGGCCTGTTTGAACAATATCTCCGCTTGAGCAGGAAATGCCTTTTCCAAGGAACTATATCGAACCTGTCCTAAGATGAAATCATGGAAGCTTTCGGTTGGCTCCTTTGAATCCAGAATAAATGGATTTTTGCCTTCCTCCTTTAATGCTGGGTTGTAACGGAATAGATGCCAATATCCTGAAGCTACTGCATTCTTTACGGTTGCCATACTTCTTCCCATGCCCTCTTTGATACCATGATTAATACATGGTGCATAAGCGATGACAATGGATGGGCCATGGTGCTCTTCTGCTTCTCGGAATGCTTTGATTAACTGTGTGTTATCTGCATTGATACCCACCTGTGCCACATATACATTACCGTACGTCATCATCATACGGGACAAATCCTTCTTACCGGACTTCTTACCGGAAGCCGCGAATTTTGCTATGGCAGCCGTAGGTGTGGACTTTGATGCCTGACCACCGGTATTGGAATAAACCTCGGTATCGAATACCAACACATTGATGTCTTCGCCAGAGGCCATAACATGATCCAGACCACCATATCCGATATCGTATGCCCATCCATCTCCGCCAAGAACCCATACGGAACGTTTGGTCAAGTAATCTTGTTTTTCTTTTATTTCTTTGACTAATTGTTCGATTTCTATATCGGTGGATACAAAATTATCAATTGCAATAAGCACCTTCTTACTTGCTTCCTCTGAAGCTTTACCGTCTTCTTTATAATGAATCCAGTCATGGAACGCTTCTTTTATGCGCTCTTCTACGTTCATAGAATTTAGTTTGCGCATATTATCTTCAAGTTTATTACGAATTTGTTTTACAGCTAGATACATACCATAGCCAAACTCAGCATTATCCTCAAATAATGAATTCGCCCAGGATGGACCCTTACCTTCATGATTCACAGTATATGCGGTACTTGGAGCAGAACCTGCCCAGATAGAGGAACAACCTGTGGCATTCGCAATCATCATTCGATCGCCGTATAATTGGGTCAGCAACTTAATATAGGGTGTTTCACCGCAGCCTGCACATGCACCGCTAAACTCAATCAATGGTGTTTTGAATTGGCTATCTTTATAAACCTGACCATAAGAGATATTATCTTTAAAGCTTATATTCTCAATGGCATATTTCCAATTGATAAGCTCCTTATTCAACAAGGTATCAATTGGCTGCATAATCAAAGCTTTTCCCTTCGCAGGACATACATCTGCACAATTGCCGCAGCCGGTACAGTCCATCGGGCTAATCTGAATTTTATATTGCAAACCTTCAAAATTCTTACCTGTTGCTTTCTTTACAACAAATCCTTCCGGTGCCCTACTAACCTCATCTTCATTTAATAAAAACGGACGAATTACAGCATGTGGGCATACATAGGAGCATTGATTACATTGGATGCAGCGCTCTTCAATCCATTCCGGAACCATAACTGCAATGCCTCGTTTTTCATAAGCAGTCGTACCATTCGGGAAGGTTCCATCCTCGATCCCGGTAAAAGCACTAACTGGCAGCTCGCCGCCCTTCATTTCGGTCATAGGGCGCATAATTTCTCTTATAAATTTTGGCTCTTGTTCATTTTTAGTATGACTTATTTGAAGATGTGCCCACTCCTTAGGAACCTTAATATGATGAATGGATTTAATACCCTGATCCACTGCATCTTGATTCATCTTAACAATTTTTTCACCCTTTTTGCCATACATTTTATTAATACCATATTTTAATTCCTTGATATAAACGTCTTCGGGCAATACCTTTGTCAAATGAAAGAAGGCTCCTTGCATTACCATGTTGATTCGATTACCAAGTCCAATTTCCTCTGCAATTTTTATTGCGTTAATTGTATAGAAATTAATATCTTTATCGGCGATCTGTTTCTTAATGATTGGAGGAAGATTTTTTTCTAATTCTTCTCCTTCCCACTGTGTATTCAGAACAAATACTCCGCCCTGCTTAATACTTTGAAGCAAATCATACTTGTGCACATAGGATTGGTTATGACACGCCACATAGTCCGCATGAGATACAAGATAGGTGGAACGTATCGAATCTTTACCAAAGCGAAGGTGTGATACGGTTAAGCCACCAGATTTTTTGGAGTCATAATCAAAATAAGCTTGAACCTTTAATTCAGAATTCTCTCCAATTATTTTAATCGCCTGCTTATTAGCACCTACCGTACCATCTGATCCAAGTCCCCATACCTGACAAGCAATCATTCCTTCCGGTTCCGCTTGAATCCCTTTTACTGCCTCAAGAGAGGTTTTTGTTACATCATCATCAATTCCTATAGTGAATCCATTCTTGGGACTACTTTGTTTTAAATTGTTAAATACCGCGGCAATATGACTTGGATTTGTATCCTTAGAACCAAGACCATAACGTCCACCATAGATCTCGGGAGCATTGTCCACTCCTTTGTAACAGGAACAAATATCTAGATATAACGGCTCTCCCAACGCGCCGGGCTCCTTGGTACGATCCAATACCGCAATTTTCTTTACCGATTTTGGTATTGAAGAAAGGAAATGTGCCATGGAGAAGGGCCGATATAAGTGTACCTTAATCAAACCAAATTTTTCACCGGTTTTATTAAAATAATCTATGGTTTGTTCAATTGATTGAGTTACCGAACCCATTGCAATAATTACATACTCTGCATCACTTGCTCCGTAATAGTCAAATAATCCATAGCTCCTTCCTGTGAGCGCTGCCATTTTCTTAAAGTATTCTTCTACAACCGGAATAATGTCTTGATAAAATGGATTAGAGGCTTCTCTTCCTTGAAAATAAATATCAGCATTTTGTGCAGTACCTCGCGTAACAGGATGATTGGGCGATAACGCTCGATTACGAAATTCCTTCACGGCTTCCATGTCTATTAATTTAGCATAATCACTATATTCTAACGTTTCAATCTTTTGAACCTCATGAGAACTACGAAAACCATCAAAGAAATGCAAGAAGGGCAACCTTCCCTTAATCGCCGCAAGATGAGCGATTGGCGCAATATCTGCAATTTCTTGTATCGAACCAGAAGCCAACATAGCAAAACCTGTTTGTCTGGTTGCCATAACATCCTGATGATCACCAAAGATATTTAACGCGTGTGCAGCAATTGCTCTTGCACTGACATGGATTACTCCAGGCAAGAGTTCACCTGCCGTTTTATACATGTTTGGTATCATTAATAATAAACCTTGTGAAGCTGTAAAGGTGGTGGTTAAAGCTCCCGCCTGCAATGCTCCATGAAATGCACCAGAAGCACCTGCTTCCGATTGCATCTCAACTACATTCACTTCTTGGCCAAATATATTCTTTCTACCATTCGCAGCCCATTCATCAGTAGATTCTGCCATACCTGATGAAGGTGTAATTGGATAGATAGCTGCTACTTCTGTAAAAGCATAGGCAGTATATGCCGCAGCTGTATTTCCATCCAAAGTCATCTGAATCTTACCCATAATTCCCTCCTCCTAATTATAATCTACTTCCATTATCAACCCAATCCTTTGCATCAATTACTCGTTCGATGGAGGGCTTGTTGACATTGTCTTCTTGGTATCTTGTAGCACTGTTCTGCCATGCTGCTGTTCCTTCGCTATTTGTTGGTTTTTTAGCATTTAATCTTTTATTGTCTCTCCCATCTAGGCTTTCTCTTTCTCTTGGCTGTGGTTTTGCTTGTGGTGTTTCTTTACTCTTTGAACTTTTCTTGTTAATTATCATTAAAATGCCTCCTTTTCAAATATCAACTAGCATTATTAAGTACAAATCTTTATTAATGTTAGGATATCATTTTCGTATGATTTAAAATTGAATCATTCTGTTACATTGTTTCCGAATTAACGTTATCCTATTACTTGTTTATTGCGAATTAAGAAATTTAAATTAGAAATTAATTTGTTAAGAATTGTTAGTGAGTCATAAGTCGGATTTTAGTGACAATGAATAAGTGAGCATATATATACATATGACTTGCCTTACCCACATTCGTAAAGTTCATCCGCATGAGGTCGGTCTGCGCATCTGCATATATATGCGCACTTATTACTATATTGATGATTTATGACGCTAAAAGCATAATGTTAATTTTATTAAATTATAGGATTTTAAATAATTTGATATGGATAGAGAAGCTTGATTATATGATAATAAATCATATTTTATAGAAGTTATTTTAAATAAAATTCAAAGACAATATAATTAGTTTTAATTTATGAAATTAAATATAAAAGTTAAATTACAATGATATTGCAATGATTTCTAATATTAGGAACATGATTGCACATTGTAAAACGGCACTATGAGAACATCAAAATCTCACAGTGCCGTAATAATTTTCTGGTAATTTAAAAATCCAAACTATGATACAAGCGTTATCAATCATAAAAACTTAATTATTGAATAATGCAAATCAAATAAAGGATTAACATTTTATCACCTATAAATTATAGTAATGATATTAAGATCAACTACAGAGATTTTATAATTTAATAAAAAATATCATATGAAAGCAGTTACAATAGCTAAAACACCAACTATAAATACTATCCACCATACCCACTTCGGACAATTTTTAATTTTTTGAAACTTCTCAGTTTTAAAAACAGAATAATAATCTGTGCACGCATTCCAAATGCCGTTAAATACACACCATAACCCAAAAATTATTAAACTTATTATACCGACGCAATAAATCTCTCCAACTTTTGTAAGTATCATAAGTGGTGCAATAACAATAACAAAATAAATCATCGGGATGGTAATGCAAAGATATAAAATTTTATGTTTTTTAGTTTCTATACTTCTGCTTTTAATGTAATATAAAAACCCAGCTACAATAATGATAATACAAACTGTTAAGTAATATATAAATAGAGGGTGAGTTACGCTTCCTGATATAATAATAAGGGATCCGATGGCTGCAAGAATCGGAATGATATAACCCTTAATTTTACCTTTAATCTTTCCTTGCTTTGCTAATCTCATTACAGCAATATATAGAACAATATAACCTAAGTAGCTCACGCCAATTGCAATTTCAGATACATCACCAGCCATTTCACTCTTTTGTGTTGAATAATGAATAGCCAACCAAATGACGGATAATACAAATGCAAAAATTGCTGAATTAAAAGGCATGCTATCAAGAGTATCTTTTTTCTTCTTCAACGTATTACTAGCCGGAATCATATTACGCAATGCAAGGGAATAAGGCATACGAATAAAACCTAACGTCAAACCATTCAAAGTACCAAGAACTGATATTGTCACAAAGGTTAAGATCAGTTTTGCACCAATATGTCCAAATAATATAGTAGATGCTTCAAACACGGAATCGTCACCCAATACTAATACTTTGTCCGGACCTAACAATGATGTGATACCTACAAAATATGCAACATAGGCAATTAAAATAATCAATGGAGAAATTGTCAAAGCTAAGGGTAGATTTCTCTTACTATTCTTAATTTCATTGCTAATACTTGTGGAAACAATCCACCCATCAAAAGAAAAAGCAATAGGTGCAAATGCTGCTATCCACCCCAAAGAAGAAGTTGCCTGTCCAAAGTTTTTAACACTTTCTGCTGTCATAGCACCAGTATTACCAAAGAAAAGACCTGCCAATGCAACCAGAACTAAGGGTACTAATTTAATTATCATCGCTCCATTTTGGAAGTAACCTCCAAGTTTTGCTGATAATGTATTAAATAAAAAAAAGATTAGCAAGCAGAAAAATCCAATCATTATTTGAGTATCTAAAGTATTGTTTATATCAAACAGCATACAAATATAGATACCTGAAACCCAAGAAAGTACTGCACATAAGGTTGGATAATATAGAAAAGTCTGAAACCAACCAAGTGAACAGGAAGGACCGATTCCAACAAACTCTTCCATATATGCAATAAGACCGCCTGGCTTGTCGGTAAGTGTCGCCAAGGATGATATTGCAAGACATCCAAATACAATTGCTATGGCTGCTACAACAAATACAATAACACCCAATAATACATTACCATTTGTATACTTCAAAACATCATCAGCTTTAAAAAATATACCGGAACCGATAACGATTCCTGTGATCATGGTTATCGCTGTAAATAAACCATATCTTCTTTTTTCCATAAAAACCTCCGTAAGACCGTTTTTCACGGTGTTATAATTGAGCATCATATACTTTTTATCAATCCAAGAATAGACTTTTACTAGTTATTACATATATGTTAATATATGCTACTCATTTAATAATATATATAATATTATTTGATACTATTTTATAATATTTTTAGATTTTATGCAATTAAAACTTTAATGCTTTTAATCGTAAAAGTATACGAAACAGTATAATGAAAAGCGCCATTTCAATGATCTGTTTAAATTTATTAAATTACAGCTTTTTTTCTATATTATATGTAAATTCATTTTTTTCTCTCTGGAAGAACTTAGAAGGAATAAATGTTTATATTTAATCGTAGATGAATTGCTCATAGAAAACATAACTTACGCTGAAATACAAATATCACATGTAATTATAAACGTCCTTCTCAAATATAAATGTTAACATTAATTATTAACGTCGTTCTCAATTATCAATGTAAACATTAAATATTACGTCCATCTCAAATATAAATGTCACCCTAAATAAAAATCACAATCATCAAATTATATAGTTGATGATTGTGATTTTTATAAATAATAAATTAAGCTAACTTTTCTTAATAAACCAATTCCTCAAAGATCTCTTTTACTGTCGTCATTTTGTTTAATCGGTGTACATTATCCCCACAAAATATTAACCCTTCATCAATATTACCTTCCACTGCATTTGTTAATGCCTCGGTAATGCAATATGGTGTATCTTTAGGATTGCAATGCTCCAGACAGTTATAACACTTCTTTACTGCTACTCTGCCATGTCCTACCGTTTCTAAAAATGGATTTTTAAGTGCGCGACCTGGCATGCCAACTGGGCTGATTACAATTTTAATATCTTCTTCTTTTGCATTCAAATATGCATTCTTATACTCTTGACTGGCATCGCACTCCTCCGTCACTACAAATCGCGTTGCAATCTGAACACCATCAGCGCCAAGCTCCATTGTATGTTTAATATCAGCTTGATCAAAGATTCCACCAGCAACCACAACTGGTATTGATCTATTATATTTTTCTTCAAATTCCTTCTTGCATTCGATGATACCTTTAATCTCCGAATCATAATCCAGTTCATTAATTCGATCCAACTGATCCTTAGAAAATCCAAGATGACCCCCAGCACGAGGACCTTCGATTACTAAGAAATCTGCTGTTGTCTTATATTTTTTATCCCACATTTTTAATATTACTGAAGTTGCTTTCACACTCGATACGATTGGTGCTATTTTTGTTTTAAAACCCTTTACCAGTTCAGGAAGAGAAATTGGAAGACCAGCACCAGAGATAATTACATCAGCACCGCCTTCACACGCTGCTTTCACGTAACGATCAAATTGTTTTGTAGCCACCATAATATTAACACCAACGATTCCACCCATAGCAATTTCTTTTGCTTTGGCAATATGCTTCTTAATCGCTGTTAAGTTACTTTCAATTTGATGCTTATTAAAATCCGGCTCATCATAACCAATTTGTGCAGTAGAAATAATTCCGATTCCGCCTTCTCTGGCTACTGCTCCTGCAAGCTTTGATCTACTAACTCCTACACCCATTCCACCCTGAACAATTGGGAATTTGGCAATTAAATCTCCGATAATAAGTGGTTTCATCATCATGTTAACATCTCCTATTAATTGAATATATACATTATTATTTTAGTTCCTAATTTTACTTTGATAATCAAACTATTTCATTTTTATTTACCGATGTTTCCACCGGTTAGTATTATTATATAGTATACAGAGTGTTGTTGTCAATATGGTATAGTACTATTTTCTATCTAATGTAGTTATCTATACTATATTGGAACAATATAACATTAATAAGCTCAAATCATAGTATTTTTATATTTCTATCATTTATGTATTTCAGATATATGATAATTTTAATTCATTAAATGATAGAGGAGTCATAAACATAAATTATCCAAATAGTGAATCAATGAATAAGTGTGTTACTTAATGTACCTCAGACTTATGATTCCAGATCAATATCAAAATAATATTTCTCCACTCCCTAACCATATTTAAATTATAATCTCTCATAAGTTATGAATTTTAATAATTTTTAATTTAATACGAATATTATTTTTCACTCGAGACATAATAATATCAGATACGATGTATGACTTAACTTACTTGAATATCATATACTCGACTTTTTAAGTATCTGTCGTATCTAAGCAAGATGAATTCACATGAATTCTCTTGTATAAAAAGAATAGATAGTTTGTAATTAGTCTCAGATTACAAACTGCAATTTCTTGAAAGATTGGGAGATGGTTGCTTTTGGACAGTTTATTTAGTTTAATGGAAAGCTTTGGTTATTCCACAGTTGGAAAGATAACTAAAGTGAATTGAAAAAGGGTGTAATTTTCTCACTATCAAAAAATGAATATTGCTTAAAAAAATGAGACACAGATAAAGGCAAGAATACTGGTTTATTCTTGCCTTTATCATTTTAATATTAAGTTTATTGTCATTATACTTTATTATAGCGATAATCATATCCAGTAGGATTTTGAAAAATCCTAATATCAAACTCTTCAGCAATGGAAACAATATGATCAAAGATATCCGCCTGTATCAATTCGTAATTAGTCCAATCTGTTACATCTGTGAAAGCATAAATCTCAAGAGGAAGTCCATTCTCTGTTGGTGCCAACTGTCTTACCATTAGTGGCATATCCTTCATCAAATTAGAATGCTGTTGTAGATACTGCTGAATGTACATACGGAAGGTACCGATATTCGTCATATGTCTCCCGTTTACACGATTCTCCACATCAATTTCCTGTAATTGATTTTGAAGCAATATTTCTGTTTCCTTTTCATTAATATAATCACTGATGTACTCTATCTTTTTATATTTTTCTATCATTTCTTCCGTGCAAAATACTATACTGTTTACATCAATACTGATTGATCGTTTAATCCTTCTTCCACCAAACTCAGCCATCCCCCTCCAATTCTTGAAGGCATCTGTTACCAAAGCATAGGCCGGTAGTGTAACGATCGTTTTATCAAAATTTTGCACTTTAACAGTATTCAAGGTAATGTCAATCACATCACCATCTGCACCATATTTGGGAATCTCAATCCAATCTCCTATTCTTAACATATCATTGGAGGTTAACTGGATTCCAGCAATAAAGCCAAGGATGGTGTCTTTAAATACAAAAGAGAAAACGGCAGCCAAAGCACCAATTCCACTAAGTAGAACCAGTGGATTCTGATCCATCAAAGTACCTATAATAACAATACCTATAACAATATAGAATACAATTTTGACTACCTGAAACAATCCTTTCATCGGCCGAATTTTCGAAATCGGATAAGTACTATAGATATCATTTAATCCATTCAATAAGGAATTCATTATAATTGTTGCTACTATCATAATATAAATAACTGCACCTCTGTGAATGAGATCGGACAAATTATTATTATCAAAAGCAGGCGCAAATAGATATACAATAATACCGGGAAGAATATTCGCAAGTCGTGAAAAGACTTTTCTTTTCAATAAAATATCATCCCACGTATATTTATTTTTAAGTATTACTTTAGCAAAGATCTTCAAAACAATATTCTTTGCTATGAAGTTAACGATAAGACATATGATTACAATGGCAAAAACCAAAATTACATAAGATAAATAGCCAATTAGTTTATCATTAACATTATTGTCTCTAAGCATATTATTAATATATTTCATCATCTCGCAAAACCTTTCAATCATTAATTTTCACCAACATGTTCCCTAATTTTACTATTGTATATTCAAGATGTCAAACTTATAGTGCTATTATTTTTATAGTTATTACTTTTAGTATTGAGCAATTATTTCTTTCATTATTTTTTAATGCTTTATTAGCTTCTGTTTGGTATAATATTCCTGTAACAATTACACTTCATACATTTACATATTAGAATAACATTAAGACTATAATAATAGAAATGTAATGAGGTATCGCATATAGAAATGAGGTGTAGACTATGTGGTTTTCAAAATCACAAGAAGAGGTATTAAGGGAATTAGAGGTTGATCCTACCGTAGGCTTATCTTCAAAGGAAGCAAAGATTCGTCTAGAAAAATATGGTTTCAATAAGCTAAAGGGAAAGCCAAAAAAAAGTCTTTTTGCCTTATTTTTCTCTCAATTAAATGACATGCTAATCTATGTGTTGTTGGCTTCTACCGTAATTACCTTTGCAATAAAGGAATATGCTGATTCCATTATTATCTTAATGGTAATTATATTAAATGCAATCATCGGCGTTATTCAAGAGGCCAAGGCAGAAAAGGCGGTTGAGGCGTTACAGCAAATGACAACTCCGAAATCATTATTAAAGCGTGATGGCAGAGCAATTGAAATCAATTCAGAAGAGGTAGTCCCTGGAGATATCGTTATCTTAGATGCAGGTAGATATGTACCTGCCGATCTTCGTTTGCTGGAGAGTGCTAATCTTCAGGTTGAAGAATCAGCCTTAACAGGTGAGTCAGTTCCTTCCTCAAAGGATGCTTCTCTGCTTTTTAAAGATCCCAAAACTCCAGTGGGTGATAAAGCAAATATGGCTTTTCTATCTACCTTAGTAACTTATGGACGCGGGGAAGGTGTCGTTGTTGCGACAGCCATGGAAACTGAAATTGGAATGATTGCCAAGATCCTTGACACTGATAACGAAGAAATGACACCACTTCAAAGAAGATTGGATGAACTCGGCCGAATTCTTGGGTTTTTGGCAATTGGAATTTGCGCTTTTATATTTATAATAGCTTTAATTCAAAGACGTGATTTATTTGAAATGTTTCTAACTGCTATCAGCCTTGCAGTGGCTGCTATTCCGGAAGGACTTGCTGCAATTGTTGCAATCGTACTTGCGATAGGCGTTACAAAGATGTCAAAAATTAATGCCATTGTTAAAAAGCTTCCTGCCGTAGAAACCTTAGGCTCAGTCAATATTATCTGTTCCGACAAAACAGGAACTCTTACACAAAATAAAATGACTGTTGTAAAACAGTATACCCATAATCATTATACCGATATCGATGGTTCCGCGACTAATTTAACCTCAACTCCGGATGAAGAAGAATTAATCAAATCCTTCGTCCTCTGCTCAGATGCTACTTATGATAATGGACAGGGAACTGGTGACCCTACTGAGGTTGCTTTAATTATACTAGGAGACAAGTTCAATCTAACTAAGAATCAATTAAACAGTTTATATAAAAGAGTTTCAGAAAATCCATTCGACTCTGATCGAAAACTGATGTCCACACTCAACATAGAAGGCAATGGTTACCGCGTTCATACGAAAGGCGCAATTGATAATATCTTAAAAGTTTCTTCTACCGCGCTGGTTAATGGAGTTATCGTCCCTCTCACGGAAGAGTTAAAAGGGGATTATCTACGAATTGCCGAGAATATGTCCGATGATGCCCTTCGTGTATTAGGAGTTGCTTTTAAAAACTGTGATAATGTAATTGTGCCGGAGGAAATGGAGAAGGACCTTACCGTTGTAGGTATGGTGGGAATGATTGATCCTCCTCGAATGGAAGTTAAGGATTCCATTAATGAAGCAAAGATGGCTGGTATTCGCCCGATTATGATTACGGGGGATCATAAAAATACAGCTGTAGCCATAGCAAAGGAATTAGGAATCGCCGAGGAAATTGATCAAAGTATTACAGGTGCTGAAATTGATGCCTTATCCGATGAACTATTTGCATCCAACATTAATAAATACAGGGTATTTGCCAGAGTATCTCCCGAACATAAGGTTAAAATTGTTCGTGCCTTTAAAGCTCAGGGTAATATTGTATCAATGACCGGTGATGGAGTTAATGATGCTCCCTCTTTAAAATTCGCTGATATTGGTGTTGCCATGGGGATCACCGGAACCGACGTGGCGAAAGGTGCCAGTGATATGATTTTAACTGACGATAATTTTACAACGATTGTTCATGCTATAGAAGAAGGTAGAAATATATATAACAACATTAAGAAAGCTGTTATCTTCCTTCTTTCTTGTAATCTAGGTGAGGTAATCGCGATCTTGGTATCCATATTACTTAATTGGCCAGTACCCTTGATTGCAACTCAGATTCTTTGGGTCAACCTGATTACTGATTCCTTACCTGCAATCGCTCTTGGTATGGATCCTGGCGACCGTGATGTAATGAAGCAAAAACCCCGCAATCCAAAAGAGAGTTTTTTCGCACAAGGCGCAAGCTTTCGAGCAATCGTTGGTGGTATATTAATTGGTGCCTTTACACTAATTGCATTTTACTATGGTCTTTGGGAACATGGATACCATTTGGATACAGGTAAAATTCCGGACGATGTATTATCGTATGCTAGAACCATGGCCTTTATCGTATTAGCTGTGTCACAACTCTTCTATTCCTTATCTATGCGAAACTTTAATAAGTCTATATTACAGATTGGTCTGTTTTCAAATTTATTATTAATCGGTTCCATTGTGGTGGGAATCACCTTACAACTTACCGTAATTTATGTTCCTGTCCTTGCCAATGCGTTTGGTGTACAGAGCATCAGCATAACGGATGTAATTATTGTAATCGGCTTTTGTTTCATTCCTTTCATTGTTAATGAAGTTATTAAGTTCTTAACGAGACGGAAAACATAAAGATTCATTACAATAGATTTATGAATTTTAAAGAGAAATACAAAAGATTCAGAAATTGAAAATTATAAAGATTAATAAGGTGTCAAAAGGTCTGTTTATACTGTGGCAATGGCAATATGCACAAAGTCAAAAGATTCATGCTTCAATGATAATGTACAAGTGCATTCATTCTTTTGCTTTATGCATATTGCCAATGAGTTTTGTCGAAAGACCTTTTGGCACCTTAATCAATTAAATTCTTTTAAAAGTAAAAAATAAGTAATTAAATCTGCAAACCCTTCTGTTACACTTTTACAAATCTTAATTAAAATATTTTGCTGCTACTTCACTATATATAGGAATAAGATACTGTAGTGGTTCATAGTCGTAAACCTCAATGTCAGGTTGCTTCAGTGTCTTGGCTTTTATCTTTGCTTTAATTTCATCTGTTGGAATAGCAAACATTCCCATATAATCACCAACTAGCCAGTATCCTTTATTTATATCATCATATTGAAGAAACATAAGGTATTCCTTATCTTTGAGTGCCGGTTTCAATGAAGAAAGCGTTATCAATTGTTTCTTTCCGTCTGAACGCGGCCATACATAATAGTCATGTAATAAAACTAGCTTATCTTTGACATCCACATCGCCTTTGTAAACTTTGGTTATTTCAAATTCCCATTTTGTATAGCCTGCATCGGGTAAATCTTTGTTTAATTCATAGTCATAAGTAGTGGATACCTCCTGCCCTAAGTTTTTTTTGGGAACAGCTTTAATAATTAAACTAGATTTATCCTCCACCTGCTTAAGGTCCTCATATATCACTCTGTCAGACATACCACCATTATATACGACCTCTATATCAGCTGGAATATCGACTATAACATCTGTGGTCTGGGTATCAGAGGGAATAGTATTATCATTCTCTGCAACCTTAGGATCAGTAGCTTTACATGAAGATAAAATTAATATAAACGATAAATTCAGAAATAATAAAATTAATCTTTTCATTTTATAAACACCCCTTTTCCATAATTAATTACCCCATTTTATTAGTACATTATTCTTGTCATTCGAACTTATCGTAGAAGAAATAGTTGAATTATTAGGTTCTCCTTGATGCATGATTGACATGATATATTGGTTAATTGGATGGTTGAGTAGAAAAACATGACCAACTTCATGCCTTATCGTTTTTGCTAAATAGGTTGAGTTAAATTTGTTCTCAATGTTGAATACACTTCGGTTAGAATTAATGCTTATTTTGGCTTTGTAAATTGAATATGAATCCATAGGGTTTGTGGCAGTAACAAGATCTCCCCATCTGGTATAAAAAAATGTCTGTCCTTTAACATCTAATGAAAAAGCCCTTGTATTGATATTAAAATAACCTGGAAAATCGGATGAAGAAGCAGGATACTGTGCAACGGCAGAAACCTTCCCTTTATAATCTCCATTCCAGTCAAAAGCCACTGTGAATACAGAACCATAAGTTGTTATAGCAGAATTATCTACATAAAACGTAAGACCTTTAATAGGATTGATTGGCGCCTGAGTCACATAATTACCGGATGCATAATACAAATTTTCTGCAGATGCATAGGACTTCATCGGTAATAATAAAAACAGAGTTAACAATAATAAAAAACAGTATTTTTTTCCATTCATATCTTCATTTCCCTTGTTAATTATAAAGCTTATATTAGCATTAATACCATTATTGTAAATTTATACATATAACATATTAAGCTAATTACTCAAACTTAGCACATAGATTTTGTCTATGCACCTTGAAAATTCAATACCTGGTAGTTATTCAGCTGTCATAGTACTCCTCTCGCATCCTGACTAGAAGATAAAAATATAGTATCATTGACATTTGTGTCTCTGGTCACTTTTCTTATTATTATCTAATCTTTTTCTCAAATCTCTTATATAATAAGAACATCCACAACAACGATATAACAATTCCGAGTAAAATATATATAATATTCTTCTCAATAGCAAATTTGGCTACCCAAAACGAAGGAAGAAAAAATAATAGATACTGTATGCTTCCATTTATAAAAAATGGTGCGGGTAAACCAAGTGATATAAGCCCTGTAAGCTTGGATACTGCCATACCCTCTACCTTATTAGCCGATAATGCTACAACCAATAATCCGGTTATGACTCCACTCATAGACGTAACGAAGGACACTCCTATTATCTCAAGAATGGATATATTACTAATATGAAACACCATTAAAATGAAGATGGAAACAATAAATGAAATAACTGCTGGAATCCCGATACGTGATAGCAAATATCCCCTCTTACCAATCGGTGTGACAGCCAAATATCTTGATAAACCATCATCTACTTCTGATAGAATCACATAAGCTGCAGCAAAGCAGTAAAGCATTGGTGTAACAGACCCTAACACCAGATCAAAGAGTATATAATACGGCTGTAGAATTTCTGATAGCGGAATGTATCTTTCTGCCAACTTTTCAGCAATTGGTAGAATATATTTGAATAATCCTCCACATAAAAAGGGCGCGATACAAATCAGAACCAACATGGCATCTTTATAAATTTGTACAAGAAATTGCTTAAAGGCAATCCATAAGACTCTAGGTTGACCAGTCATAGTTTTACACCTCCTACACTTTGGAACATCTTGCGAACGATTCTTACCGTTATATAATAAATCATCAAAATCCAACTACATAATAGTAGAAATGGAACTATCTCAAATCCATTCGTTCCTTGCAGTAGTCTTATCACCACACACCCAGGATGAAGAAGCATATAAGCCTTGTTTAACCCAAATAAATATAAAATCGCAGGAATAAAACAGATTAATTCAAAGGGTAATGTTGCAATCATAAATTGATTCAGACTATTGATCTTGGAGGCAATGCATAAACCCATCATTGAAAATATAACTGAGCCAAAAAAAGTTCCTAACATAACAAGAATAATGTTGCCTATTCCGCATACAGTAGCTATAATCACGCCAACCAAAGTTGCAATGATACCTAAAGAAATTACTTTAGTTTGAATATATTCCGAAACCTTCACAGGGGAGACCGCGATTGAATTCAATACTCTCTGACTCTTCTCTAATAGAACAATTGCTCCCATGAAAAACAGTCCCATCGCTGCAGGATCTGTATAAATCAATATTGTTCCGACCTCTTTCCGAATTGATTTTGGTAATACTAGCAATAATAAGATATAAAAAATAGTGAAAATGGCATATACAAAATAAAAGCCATATTTAAACTGAAAGTCCATATCTCCTTTTATTAAGTTTTTTATTCTCATTGTAGCACTCTCCCTGTCACTTCGATAAAGATATCATTTAAAGTTGGTTCACTGCTGTGGATTGCCTTAATTCGATTATTTTGCAATAACGACTGTAGTTCAAAATCTTCACTTGTTCTACTTAATAAGCACTCTTTTGTAATTTCTTTCCCCGTATTACTCTCATAATAAGAATACGAAATTTTGGTAGCACCTTTACTCATAATCAAATTATGCGGTGTATCCAATGCTTTAATTTTACCATCAACGATAAAAGCTACCCTGTCACAAAGCTCAGCTGCATCCAGCATATTATGAGTAGTAAGTATTATGGTTTTTCCGTTTTCCTTTTCTTTTAAGATAATGTCCTTCATATCCCTACTGCTAGATGGATCCAACCCACTTGTAGGTTCATCTAAGAATAGGATATCCGGATCATGAAGTAAGGCTTTTATGAAATTCAACCTAGATTTCATCCCTTTGGAATAGTCCGAAATCTTTTTATCCGCATCCTGTAATAAGCCCACTTTTGAAAGTAATTCTTCACCATCTCTAAGCTTTCCAGAATACAGTGATCCAAAAAATTTCAAATTTTGTCTTGCCGTTAATTTTTCAAATAAGCTTGGAAATTCGAAGTCCACTCCTATATTTTCATAAAAGTTATCCTTATGTAACTTAATCTCAATATCACCAAGGAATGCACTACCTTTATAATTTGTAATAAGTCCTGTCAATATCTTTTGTAACGTACTCTTTCCGGCACCAGAGGGACCCAAAAATCCGAATATTTCACCTTGATTAACTTCAAAATTAATATTCTCCAAAAAAGGATGTTTGGTATAGCTAAACGTCAAATTCTTAACTTTAATCATTCTTCTTATCCTCCATCATCTGAATTACTAATCCTCGAAGCATAACTCTCATCGCTTCATCAAAAATCGATTCCCCTATTTCACGTTTATACAGCATTGTAATAAAGATTCCACGAAAAGCTCCGCTAAAAGCTTCCATATTTACCTGTTCACCAATGGACAACATTGAAAATAGCTGTCCCATATGAAAATCATCATGCTCATGATGCTCCTTTACCACCTCTTGAGGTAATTTTCTCATTAGTAGATCCATCTCTGCACTCATCATTACTTTAAGTAAACCAGAACTGCTCACTTCCTGATATAATGACATTAAAATATCAGTAATCTGGTCAACGGATAACTCATCAGTAACAGAACTAAATTCTGCTATCAGTTTATTTTGTACGACCAAATGAACTTCATTGATTGCATCAAAGAATAAAAGCTCCTTGGACGCATAGAACAAATAGAAGGTCCCTTTTGGTATATTAACACGCTTAACTAATTCATCTACTGTTGTTCTCTTGACTCCATGAGTAATGAGTAATTTCATCGCTTCTTCTTTTAAATGTTTCTTTATTATTGTTTTTTCATAATCCGAAAACCGTTTAGGCATAACTTTTCTCCTGTTTAATGTCTATTTGACCAATTGTATCTTTTTAGTCATTATAATACTAGATTTTACAAACGTCAAGTTACATTGTAAATTTTTACATTATCTTAATATCTTTCATACTGCTATCCTTTTTTATAATATATTATAGTTATAAGCACCGTTTCCCATATGAATTAGATATATTAATGTCCAAACTTCTTCTATGTTATCCTATGAAAAAAGATGCCTGCACTGTGTGCTGACATCTCGCAATAACATAATTATTTAATAAGCTCTACAAATAATGAGCAATGAATTTACCAAGAACAACTCCACTTAAACTCAGAAACAGATTTAAGCAGATATTTAAAGACCCTAATATATACTTTCCCTCTCCAAGAAGATTGATTGTTTCGAAACTAAAAGTTGAAAATGTTGTGAGACCTCCCATAATTCCAGTTGTAAGAAACAGTCTTAAATTAGGTGTTATCGCATTGTTTGTCAAACTCAACTCCATTATTAAACCAATCAACACACCTCCTATTACATTAACAATTAAGGTTCCATATGGAAATTGATTTCCAAACAGTTTGGGAGAATGATAAGATATAATGTATCTTAAAGATGCCCCTAAAAATCCACCGATTCCAACATATAAAATCTTAAGCATTACGTTTCCTCCTAAGCAATAGAATATCTTATCTTACCAATGTAATTTACCATTAAAATTTATAATTCAGTTGAATTATAACAGTTTTAATTCACTTTCGCAATTTGAAGATGATTAGATGTTTCAAATAACTAAATAAAATTTCATTAGAAATATTATGCCAAATACTGTATAATATTATCAGAAATCCATATGAAATGCTTATACCCAAATTGCCTGCACCACTATATTTGCTGTATTTGAAAGGAATGAAAAATTATTATGAAATATTTCGGAGAAGGGTTAAGTGAAAAACACAAAGAATTAAACAGTATTATTCGTAAGAGCGGCTTTTTAGATCAAGCAAAAGAGATCTTATTGGATATTCACAGTTATCTTCATCACTCATCAATATCTTTAAGCCAAAGGAATGAATATGATAAGCTGCTTGATGGATTGAAGGATAATGAATATTACATCATGCCGACTAGTAAAGATGAAACAATTGTATGGGCATTATGGCATATAGCCCGAATTGAGGATTTAACGATGAACATCTTGGTGAACCAAAAAGATCAAGTATTCAATCGATATTGGAAAGAAATGATGAATTCTAACATAACAGACACCGGTAATGCATTATCCGATGAAGAAATAATTGACTTTAGTAAAAAATTAAATATCCCTATTTTATTAGAATATAGAGATGCAGTTGGGCAAAGGACAAGAGAAATAATAAAAGGTCTTTCCGATAATGATATTAAGAGAAAGATTTCACAACATAGCTTAGATAAAATACTTGAAGAAGGTGGAGTTACCGTCCAGAAAGATTCAATTTGGTTATTGGATTTCTGGGGTAAAAAGGATGTTGCAGGCATTTTATTAATGCCTCCTACAAGACATGTAATGCTTCATTTGAATGATTGCTGCAAATGGAAGCAATTAATTCAAACAAAAAACAAGTTTTATCTTTAGTGCAATATGTTAATATGATTCTTGTATTTGATGCAAATACAAACAGAACGATTATAAACTTTCAATATTCTCCAGAAGATGAAGCAAAATACCTCCAACCTAAAATTTGGAGGTATTTTACTTATTTTATTAATATTCACCTGCATACTTAACAGATAACAGATTTACTAGATTGTAGATATTTTCTTTCATTTATAATAATATCAATTTTAATAATGTCAATTTATTATTATAATGCATCATGACCACGTTCACCGGTTCTAATACGTACTGCATCTTCCACTTCATAAATGAATATTTTACCATCACCATAATTACCAGTAGTGATTTCTTTTACAACAGTATCGATGATTTTTTCAGCAACATCGGTAGGGACTACGGTTTCTACTTTAACTTTCGGTAAAAGATTTACATAGCTCTCGGTACCTCTGTAGATCTGAACATACCCTTTTTGTTTACCATAACCCATGATGTTACTAATCATAAGACCATTTGCTTGGTTATCATTTAATATTTTCTTTAAATCTTCTAATCTCTCCGGTTTAATAATGATTTCCAACTTTTTCATGGCATTCTCCATTCCGAGCCTATTGGCTCCAATCTAAGTTTTAACAATTTTTTCTTACATCAATAAGTGTTATTTCTTAAATCTAGCTAACTGCTTAATTGGTGCATTATCCTCAGAATCATAATCTAATTCGCATTTTACTAATTGCTGATCAGGATATGCTAATACACCCATTTCAGGAATGTCTAAACCATCTAATTCTATTTCAGGTGCAACTCGTAAGCCCCATACTTTATCTAATAATTTAAAGAAGATAAAGGAAACACCAAAGCCCCAAACGAATAAAACAACTACTGCTATTATCTGAGAAACAAACTGACCTGCATCACCAAAGAATAAGCCGGTAACACCACTATCAATACCGTTAATGCCTGCTCCATAAGATCCATCTGCAAATAATCCTAATGCCAATACACCCCAGATACCGTTTACACAATGTACCGAAATTGCGCCAACCGGATCATCCAATCTTAATTTGTTTTCAACAAAAGCAACGGATACACAAACTAACAATCCTGCTATTAAACCAATCACGAATGCAGAAGCTGCATTAACAAATGCACAAGGTGCTGTGATTGCAACAAGTCCTGCAAGAGCACCGTTCGCTGTCATGGAAGGATCTGGCTTTCCATATCTTGCCCACATATAGAACATAGCTGCTAAACCACCGATTGCGCCAGCAACCATTGTATTTGTTGCAACTACTGACAATCTAAAATCAGATGCATTCAATGTGGAACCTGCATTAAAGGAGAACCAACAGAAGAATAAAATAATGGTACCAATAATTGCCATGGGAATATTATGACCTGGGAAAGCTCTTGTAGAACCATCTTTCTTAAATTTACCTATTCTAGGTCCTATTACGATTGCGCCCGATAAAGCAAGCATACCACCCATAGAGTGAACAACTGCAGAACCAGCAAAGTCAACAACGCCATGACCTAAACCAAAGTTAGCACCAAGCTGGGATAACCAGCCACCACCCCATACCCAGTTACCAAATAACGGATATAAGAACATGGAGATAAAGAAAGATATAATAACTACTGCAGAATACTTAACACGTTCTGCCAATGCACCAGTTGGAATGGTTACTGTGGTATCCATGAACACCATCTGGAAGAAGAAGAGAGCATAAATACCAGGATCATAAATACCAAACCCGGATAACATAAAGCCCTTTAAGCCCATAATTCCACCGATACCAGGAATCTTTAGCATGGCATCTAGAGCACCACCACCGGTTCCGAGACCAATTGCTCCTCCTGAACCACCAAATTGGAGTGCAAATCCAGTTAAAAAGTATCCAACTGCACCAACTAAGAATACCATAAAGTTCATTGTCATTGTATGAGCAGCATTCTTGCCACGGCAGAAACCTGTCTCAACCATTGCAAAACCACACTGGAAGAAAAATACCATAAATCCGGTAATCATAACCCATGTGAAATTTGCTCCATAATAAGCTTTGTTTGCCTGAGTAGCTACATCAGCAATTTTTTCTGTGCCTGTTGTTGCTAAATACGCTGCTCCTGTTGGATCAGATGCTCCCGGCGCTGCTTTATAAAAAGCAAGTGCCAAACCTACTGCTAATGCCACAACTACTACTAATAATCCTATAACTTTAGCCGATTTCTTCATAAACATTACCTCCCTGATTAGTTTATATTTTTTTGTTACACTAATCTTTCAATTTTTTTACTTTTTCTTTGTACCTAAGCACTAATAGACACAAGTTCCTAAGAGTGACTTCTTTTATCAATATTCACGCTTACTTTTTCTTTGATTTTTTAAAATTACTCCAAGAGAATTTTGAGTTATTCTTGTAAAATTCTGTTTTAAATTTATCTACTTGTAAGTAATACCTTAACCCTAGATATGCTACTAATAGCCCAAATACGATTCCAGGTACATCAGCATTTAAAACCTTAATTTTAATATCAAACAATACACTATAAGCTCCAAAAAATGCTCCTAAAAAAATGATAATTAAGGTTCCTAAATACAAAAGATTAACAATAATTTTCTTTTGCATATTTGCTCCTATTCCAATACTCTGATTATTCATATCCATCCCTCCGTTACAATTTTTAATTTTATATATAGAAATGGAGCCAAGGATATCCTTGACTCCATCGTCTAAACGATTTAAAAATATTAAATTTATGATAATTCTTCTAATTCCTAATTTATTCAATATATGAACTGTATAAAGAAGTTAAAATCGATTTGAATCCGTTTCATCCATAATATTAATTTCCTTTGTGCGTTATAACATTTTAATTTATAAATAAAAAAGGCCAAAACGTTAGAGTTTTGACCTTTTTGTCATTTTATTGAAATAAACAAAATCATTATCTTGCACATGTAAATATTAAGACATTGCCATACTATCATATAATTATTTGGAATACAATAGCTATTGCAAAATCTTAACATAACCTTAACACCATCTTTACATCGCCTTAACAGCCAGGCAATTACTATTTCTTACCTGTATAGATCCATACTGCATCTCTTAAAAACGCAGCCATGCCAGGTTGTTTTTTGTCATAGTACTGTGTAAAGCGTTCATCATCCACGTACATCTGGGCAAGGCCTGCATGTGCCTCTTTACTGTAGGTAGTCCAGGAAAAGGTAAGCCATTTATGATGCAATTTAGCTACTTTTTGTCCAAGTTCTCCTGCTGGGTCACCAGTTGCAAAGGCTTCTTCTAGTGTGTCTAAAATCTCTTGACCTAATTTCTCAAATTCTTCATACTGTTCCTTTGTCATATTGAGCATTTTTTGGTTGGATTGGTTTACTTTATCGTCACCGTACTTCTCCCTAATTTCTTTTCCATATTTCTGCTCATTCTCGTCTATTAGTTTGTTTTTAAAACCTTCAAATTTTTCTTTATCACTCATTTGAATTCTCCCTTCTTTGTGATCAATTGTTTGTTTCACATTTGCAATTAAAATATCTAATTGTTGTCTTTGTGCAAGGAGACGTTTCAAATGCTCTTCTAGGGCTGTCCTCTCATTAAAGGAAGTTTGCGTAACAATATCATTAATTGTATCGAGAGTGACTCCCATTTCACGATAAAACATAATTTGCTGTAAACGATCCACTTCCTTTTGACCATAGATTCGATATCCTGAGGAATTGATTCTTGCCGGCTTAAGAATCCCAATCTCATCATAATATCGTAGTGTTCTGGTAGTTATTCCAGCTAATGAAGCTAACTTTTGAATTGTATATTCCATATTCACTCCTCCTTACATGATAAGTGTATACTTTGACGCTACGTCAATGTCAAGGCGTTTTTAAATAATTTTTAAATTGTATTGATATCGCACTTATTCATCTTTCAACTAAAACTGACTTCTGGCACTAACCATAGGTTAATTATTAAAATATATCTAAATTAATCATTGCTAAATTTTAAAGAAAAGTTAAAGGATGCCAATTAATATGTTGTATTAAAAATAGGCCTCCAATCATATATCGGAGGCCTTCTTAATAGGTGCCCCCAGCATGGGAGCAATCTTTTCATTATAAATTTTTATACCCATGGGAAGCTTCTATAAATTCGTTTAGCTTCTTCTGTGCTAAGCCACTGTCGATTATTTCTTTCGCTAAATCAACCCCTTCTCTTAGGGAAGATGCCTTATCCCCAACCATCAACGCTGCTGCTGAATTTAATATTACAGCTTGGCGACGAGGTCCTTTATTCTTACCGGAGAATACATCCTTTATCATTGTCGCATTGGCTTGCGGGGTACCGGTTGCAATGTCATTCAAACTACAACGTTTCATTCCTAATTCTTCCGGTGTGATTTTATAACTTGTCACGATACCATTGTTTAATTCATTGATTGTTGTAGTGCCCAGGAGAGATATTTCATCCATACCTCCGTCGCCATGAACAAATAGTGCTTTGGTATAACCTAAGGACATAGCAACTTCTGTTACCATATTAAGTAGCTCCGGCTTATACACGCCCATTACATGCCTTGTGGCCTGTGCTGGATTAATTAACGGACCAATTATCGTATAAAATATTGTTTTAATTCCTAAGTCCTTCTCGGGATGAATCATCTTTCGCATAACAGGATGAAATAATGGCGCATAAAGGAAGGCCATACCCACCTCTTCAATCAGCTTACCTACACCCTTCGCACTTTGATGTATCTCAACTCCTAAAGCCTCTAGAACATCTGCACTTCCCGACAAATTAATACTGGATTTGCTTCCGGTTTTGGCCACCTTAATACCACTGGCTGCAGCTACAAAAGCACTAGCTGTAGATATATTAAAGGTGCTAAGACCTCCTCCTGTACCGCAAGTATCCATCAATTCCCCTGAAATATCGGGCTTTATTTTAATACATAGATCTCTCATTGCACGAGCTATTGCTGATATTTCTTGCAATGACGGACCTTTCATCAATAGTGCAACTTGGAATCCCATGATTTGCACATCCGTCATTTCATCCTTATAAATGGATAGAATTGCGTTATAGGCTTCCGCTTCATTCAAATCTTTCCCCGAAGTCAACTTCATTAGTATATCTTCAACGAAACTTGCCATTACGAGATTGCCCCCTTCATATTTCGTACATAATCCTCAACATACGGAACACATTCCTCGCCATATTGACCGACAATACGAACAATAGCGCTTCCGACGATAACTCCATCGGAAATGGCTGCCATCCTTTTAGCCTGTTCCGGTGTGGAGATGCCAAAACCTATCGCACAGGGAATATCATTTAATTCTTTGGCTAGCTTTATCATTGCTCCTATCTCGGAACTAATTTCACTTCTCTCACCCGTTACTCCCATAGAGGAGACGCAGTATAAGAACCCCTTTGCTTCCTTCGCTATCATTTTTACTCGATCTTTAGAGGTAGGTGCAATCATATAGATAAAGGTTATGCCATATTTATCACAGAAGGGTTGCAACTCCCCTCTTTCCTCAAAGGGAACGTCAGGAACGATGACCGCTACAACACCTACCTTTTTACAATTCATCATAAATCGTTCTACCCCATAAGTATAAATCGGATTTACATAAGTCATAAAAGCAATCGGAATATCAGTAAACTTACGAACCCGTTCCACCATGTCAAAAATTTTATCCGTCGTGGTTCCTGCTTGTAAAGCACGATAATCCGCCTCCTGAATTACCGGTCCTTCTGCAACTGGATCTGAAAATGGAATTCCAAGCTCGATTAAATCGGCCCCACACTCTGCCATCTTAATAACAAGCTGTTCCGTAATAGATAAATTGGGATCTCCTGCGGTTACAAATGGTATAAATGCTTTTTTATTATTAAATACTTCCCCTATTCTATTCATAAAGCTGTACCCCCCTATACCTTGCAATCGCTGCTACATCCTTGTCACCTCTACCGGACAGATTAATTACTATGATTTGATCTTTATTCATAGTTGGAGCAAGCTTTCTGGCATAAGCTACTGCATGTGCGCTCTCAATCGCTGGAATGATGCCTTCCATACGCGAGAGATATTCAAAGGCATCCACAGCCTCCTGATCGGTTACAGGCACATATTGTGCCCTTTTCGTATCGTGCAGGTTTGCATGTTCGGGACCAATTCCTGGGTAATCAAGACCAGCTGATATGGAATGCACTGGAGCGATCTGTCCATATTCATCCTGGCAGAAATAAGATTTCATACCATGGAATATACCTAACGAACCAGTTGCTATTGTAGCTGCTGTTTTATCCGTATCAGCACCAAGTCCAGCTGCTTCACAACCAATCAAATTCACGCTTTTATCCTCGATAAATTCATAAAAAAGACCCATAGCATTACTGCCTCCGCCAACACAGGCGAGAACTGCATCCGGTAATTTTCCTTCCTTCTCAAGCATCTGCTGTTTCACTTCACGTCCAATGACGCTTTGGAAATCCCTTACTATAATCGGAAATGGATGTGGTCCCATTACCGAACCAAGTACATAATGTGTATCCTCCACTCGTTTCGTCCATTCACGCATTGTCTCATTTACCGCATCCTTTAAGGTCTGAGTGCCGGAGGTTACTGCATGAACCTTTGCCCCTAATAATTCCATACGAAATACATTAAGTGCCTGTCTATCGGTATCTTCTTTTCCCATGAAGATTTCACATTCCATCCCCATAAGGGCGGCAGCTGTTGCAGTTGCTACACCGTGTTGTCCCGCTCCTGTTTCAGCAATAATTCTGGTTTTACCCATTTTTTTAGCTAAAAGAGCTTGGCCAAGAACATTATTAATTTTATGAGAACCGGTATGATTTAAATCTTCACGTTTCAAGTAAATCTTTGCGCCTCCAAGATCCTTGGTCATCTTTTCAGCATAATATAAAAGTGATGGGCGGCCTGCATAATTCTTTAATAAACCCTCCAATTCCTTGCAAAAGCTTTCATCCTTTTTATAAAACTCATATGCCTTCTCTAATTCATCAACGGCATTCATTAATGTTTCCGGTATATATTGTCCTCCATGGACGCCAAATCTGCCCTTTGACATTATCCCACGCTCCTTACTTTTGTTATGATTTCTAATATTTTATCTCTATCTTTCCTTCCATTACTCTCCACTCCACTGCTGATATCAATGGCGTAAGGTCTTATCTTCGTAACAGCATCAATTACATTTCCTGAATGAATTCCCCCAGCTAAAAAATATGGCTTTCCAATTTCTGAGATTATGCTCCAATCAAAGGCATCGCCACTTCCACCATATTCACCTTCTTTATATGCATCTAGTAATAGGTAATCTGTATCAAAATTCTCCGACGCTTTGATATCATCTTTATTTCTAATTCTGGCTGCTTTTATAATGGGTTTATCTATATTAGCTTTTAACTGATTAATATAATTCTCGTCCTCATCACCATGCAGTTGAACAATATCAATACTACTATTGCTACATAATAATATTATGTTATCTATAGGTTCATTTACAAATACACCTACAGCCTGAATGGAAGGATCCAATATACCCTTTAACAACTTCGCCTGTTCGTTATCTATCTGCCTTTTGCTCTTAGCAAAGACAAATCCAATGTAATCCGGAAGTGCTTCATTGACATAATCAATATCCTCAATTCTGGAAAGGCCACATATTTTAATTTTAGTCATGAATTACTCCTTCTTAGTAATAATTAACTATAATTATTACTTGGTTCATTTGATGATTACTTGATTCTTTAGTTATTACTTGATTTATTTAGTTATTACTTGATTTATTTAGTTATTACTTGGTTCATTTGATTATTACATAATTAATTTAATAATTACTTAATTTATTTCATTATTATTTGATATATTGGATAATTACTAGATTCATTTGAGTCTTATCATATAATACTTACCTTACTATTATCAGAGATAATAAATTGAATCCTATGACACATATCTCATCCCCTAAGCTCATCCCCTAAGCTCTTCCAACTGTTCTTTTTTATTCGGGCTTCTCATTAACGTTTCTCCAATTAATACTGCATTTACTCCGGCAGCTTTAAGAACCTTCATATCATCTGAAGTTTTAATCCCGCTTTCTGCAACAAAAACAATCTCTTCTGGTACCAAACCTCGTAGCTTAACGCTATTATTTAAGTCAACTTTAAACGTTTGAAGATTGCGATTATTTACTCCAATTACTCTAGCACCAGCCTGTAGCGCTGATTTGACCTCTTCCTCTGTATGAGCTTCAACAAGGGCAGAGAGACCTAATTCGTCACAAATATGAATGTATTTTGTTAAAGTTTCAGTATCTAGTAAGGAACAGATTAACAACACCGCATCAGCTCCAATTATCTTAGCTTCATAAATCTGATATTCGTCAATCGTAAAATCTTTGCGAATAACCGGAATATTCACTGCCCCACTGATAACATATAAATATCTGTCATCCCCTTTAAAGTACTCAGGCTCTGTAAGCACAGAGATAGCATTCGCACCTGCTGCTTCATACTCCTTTGCTATCTCAAGATAAGGAAAATCTTCAGCAATAATTCCTTTGGATGGGGATGCTTTTTTCACCTCACAGATAAAGGATATCCTTCTCTCTTCCTTCAATACTCCTTGAGTTTTGTTTGAATTTATAGTTTCTGCTTCCTGCTTACTCATCAATGCTTTTTCAAAAGCAAAAGCTTCTCGGTTATGGAATTTTTTGCACTCTGTTCCTGTATAAATCATTGCCTTTAGTTCATCCAAAGAAAGATGCTTTTTGGCTCTATCTACTCGAGCACGCGTTGAGAGTGCAATGGTATCTAATATCATACATTATCTTATCCTTTCTTAAGCAATTATTTATTCGTTTATTTATTCGTATATTCATTTGATTATTCAATCAATTATTCATTCGATAATTGAATGAATTTACCTAATTGTTCTAAAGCCTTACCACTATCAATAATCTCAGCCGCCATCTTAACACATTCTCTAAGTGTAATATTGTTATAGCTCATATAAAGACATATTGCTGAATTCAACAATACGATATCTCGCCTTGGTCCTTTTTCACCGCTGAGTATTCTTCGTGCAATATCAGCATTAGTGGTAGGATCTCCACCAATAAGATCCTCTGGCTTGCAATATTCAAAACCAAACTGATGTGGATCTAAGAAAAAACTGTTTACCTTGCCATCATTTACCTCACACACCGTAGTCTTTGAACAAAGGGATACTTCGTCAAGTCCATCGTGGCCATGCACAACCATTGCTCGCTTTACACCAAGATTAGCGAGTACTCTTGCCATCGGTTCTACCAGATTTTCATCATATACTCCAAGCAGTTGAAGATTTGCATTCGCTGGACTTGATAATGGGCCAAGTATATTAAATATCGTTCTTACACCAAGTTCTCGTCTAACCGGTGCAGCATATCTCATAGAGGAATGATAAATCGGAGCAAATAAGAAGCATATCCCTATTTTCTTTAAAAGCTCCTCGCTCTTTTCAACCGGAACATCAATTTTTACGCCAAGTGCTTCTAATACGTCGGCGCTACCACATTTACTGGATACACTTCGATTACCATGTTTTGCAACAGGAATCCCTGCAGCAGAGATAACTAGTGCCGATACAGTAGAAATGTTAAAGGTAAAGGCTTCATCTCCACCCGTTCCTACAATATCAAGAACATCTCCTTCTCTTTTTAACTTTAATCCAATTCCTCTCATGCTCATAGCACATGCAGTAATTTCATCAATTGTTTCACCCTTCATACGAATTGCTGTAATAAAGGATGCAATTTGAGCATTGGTTGCATTGCCACTCATTATTTCATCCATTACCTCTCTGGTCATATCAAGAGATAAATCTTCCTTATTTAACACATTGCGAATTGCCTGTTGAATCATAGCTTCCTCCAATCTGCCGTCTCTCGGCTACATAATTCTTATTTTAAGAAAGTTTTTCATAATCGTTTCACCAAGTGGAGTAAGGATAGATTCCGGATGGAACTGTACTCCATATATATCATAATGCCTATGTTGTACTGCCATGATTTCTCCTTCATCATCCTCTGCAATTACAAGCAACTCATCGGGTAAGCTTTCCTTATTTGCAATAAGAGAATGGTATCTTGCCGCCTGAATTACCGGTGGTAATCCATGAAAGATCAGGCTGCCATTGGCTACATGGATATTACTCTGTTTTCCGTGCATCAATCTTTTAGCCAAGGTGATTTGTGCCCCAAACACCTCACAGATTCCCTGATGTCCCAAACATACTCCGAGAATTGGAACTTCGCCCTTCATTTCTCTCACTACTTGTTCGCAAACACCTGCATCTTTTGGATAGCCGGGTCCTGGTGAAAGTATAATGTGAGAGGGTTTTAATGCTCGAATTTCCTCTACGGTTAATTCATCATTACGAATCACCTTAATATTAGGAGTAATACTTCCTGCCAATTGAACTAAGTTGTAAGAAAAGCTATCATAATTATCAATTAGTAAAATCATTATTCATTCACCTCACTTGCTTTCATAATCGCTTCAATTACCGCTTTGGCTTTGTTTTCTGATTCCTCATATTCTTTATCCGGAACACTATCTGCTACGATTCCGCCGCCTGCCTGAACATATACTCTGTTATTCTTCTTCACTGCCATTCGAATTGCAATACAGGTGTCCATATTACCAGTGAAATCAATGTATCCGATTGCACCACCATAGATACCTCTTGGCCCCTTCTCCTGCTCTTCTATGATCTCACATGCTCTGATCTTAGGAGCACCGGAAAGCGTACCGGCTGGTAAGATTGCTTCGATTGCATCTAATGCATCCTTATCTTTTCTCTTTACTCCTTCTACTTCGGAAGTAATATGCATAATTCTTGAATATCTTTGAATTCGCATGTAGTCTGTTACTTCAACTCCTGCATATTCCGATATCTTACCAAGATCATTTCTACCTAGATCAACTAGCATATTGTGCTCGGATAACTCTTTCTCATCAGCCAGTAATTCTTTTTCTAAGGCATCATCCTCTTCTTTGTCCTTCCCTCTTGGTGTGGATCCTGCAATAGGAAAGGTTGTAAGTTTATCATCCTTCAGTCTTACTAAGGTCTCAGGGGAGGTACTGATTAACTGAACATCATCATTTTGCATGAAAACCATATACGGGGAAGGATTGGTTGTTCTTAATACTCTATAAGCATTCAATAGGTTATCCTTATAATCTGTCTCGAATCTCCTTGAAATTACCGCTTGAAAAATATCACCATTCACAATATATTCTTTCGTTTTATCTACCATCTTACAGTATTCCTCTTTAGTCACATTGCATTGGAAAGATGGTTTGCTCGTAGTATATTGCTTGCTAAAGGTAGTCATTTCAGCAATAAAGCGATGAAGAGTTTCAATATCGGATACCGCTTTTCCATAATTCTCAAGTACTTTATCCGTTTTCATATTTACCACAATACTAATCTTTTGTTTCAAATGATCATAAGCAATTACTTTATCAAACAGCATCAGATCAAAATCATTAAATTCACTACTCTTTAATTTTAGTACTGGTTCAGCATATCCGATCATAGCATAGGAGAAATATCCCACAAGTCCACCGGTGAAGGGGGGCATATTATCAAGCTTTGGCGCCTTATATTGTTTTAATAACTCCCTCAATATCTCAAAGGGTTTATCTGATTCAATGGTCTTTACCTCACTATCCTGATCTTCTATCGTAACCACCTTATCCTTGCAGGTTACGTGAACAATTGGATTAAAGCCCAAAAAGGAATATCTACCCCATTTTTCTCCACCTTCTACACTTTCCAAAAGATAATATCTTTGACTAATCTCAGATATTTTGCGAAGCAATGTGATTGGTGTAATAATGTCTGCATAGATTTCTTTACAAATTGGTATAATACTGTACTCTTTTGATAGCGCTTCAATTTCTGAACTATTTGGTGTAATCATATTTATTACCTTATTTTTCATTGATGGATGAAAAATTTCCTTTCTTAGTATTCTTGTTATAGTACTTTAATATGAAAGCTAAATTAAGTAGTATTTCTAATTTTGAGTATAAAAAAAGCCCTTATCCCTGTAATTTACAGGGACAAAAGCTTATGCTTCTGCGGTACCACCCGGTTTGGTGTATAAAAACACCCTCTCATTTTGCATACCATCATATGCACCCAACTGATAACGGACAGGGTTCCCGTAAGCGCATACTCTCTATAGATTTCTGGCTTCCCTCACAAGTCCATTCAGTAACACCTTTGTAACCGCATTCCCACCCTTAGCGGCTCTCTGTATACAAATAGCATAACTTACTTCTCTTGCTCATCGGTTTCTTTATTTAAAGGAATTATAACAATGGACAAAACATTTTGTCAAGTATCTTTTTTTCATTTTTATTTTAATCAATTCTCATGTATTCCCTTCTCATCATTTATTGTCTAAAAATAATCAATTATTAGCAAACTAATAATATACATTAGAGTTTGTAATAAGCCAAATGATTGACATTGCAAGTCAAATACGATATATTTAATCAAAAATGAACGTCAAAAGGAGTATATTTATGAGCAAAAAAGTAGCAATTCTCATGGGCAGCGACAGTGATCTTCCAGTATTAAAAGGAACTATCAATACTTTAAAAAGCTTTGGAATCATAGTGGAGGTACATGTTATGAGCGCTCATCGTACTCCAAAGCAGGCCTGTAACTTTGCCTCTTCTGCAAGAACGAATGGATTTGGTGTCATCATCTGTGCCGCTGGTAAAGCAGCTCACCTAGCAGGTGTTGTAGCAGCTCACACCACCCTACCGGTTATTGGCATTCCAATTAAGTCTTCCACGATGGACGGTCTTGATTCTCTTCTTTCCACTGTTCAGATGCCGAAGGGAATTCCTGTAGCAACGGTTGCAATTGACGGTTCAGACAATGCCGCTATTTTAGCCGCTCAGATTCTTGGCGTTTACGATGAGGATCTCGAGAAAAAATTAGAGAAAATGAAACAGGATATGGAAGCAGAAGTTGTTGCGAAAGATACAAAGCTTCAGTCTGAAAACTTCTAATTTAAAGTAAAGTCATTATTTCAATAATTTAATATGAGTTTAGTTTATAAACAATGCTTATCCGTTTTATTACCTATCCATTATAAATGACAAACATTAAAATCATATTTCGACTATTTCTTTTAAATAATGATAATGGATATCATGTTTTTTGTTGACATGGGTAATTAAATAAGTTATATTAATAAAAACTTGAGGTGATTGTTGTGACAAAAGGTCAATTAGAAGCAAAACTAAGTGAAGCAGTAAGTAAATTTGAGATGGAATATATGGGGCGCGGACCAAAATTAATACGCTCTTATATTATAAATGATATGATTTTGATTCGATTAACCGGTGTGTTAAGCCCATCCGAACAAAAACTCACTGACAATCAACAGGGAATTGAATTATTAAAAAAAGTACGGTCTTCGTTATTCGAAGGAGGGCGCGGATATTTGGAAACATTAATTACAGATATTATCGATGTAGCCATCATCAGCACACACTCCGACATTAGTACGAAAACCGGCGAAAAAATAATTGTAATTACAACAGATCGCAACATTGAAGAATATATTTTAACTAAATAATACGGAAGACGAATAAATTAACATATTTTATCAAATAGTTAAGTTGATAGTAAGCCGATATCTTAGTCATAACCTAGGGTATCGGCTTTTTATGTACTAATTTTTAGGTTGTTATTTTTAATAATATTTAAATAAATACTTTTAAAGGAGACCAGGAATAATGTTAAACTCTAAGGAATATTTACAGAAATTAAATTTATCCCCAGATGTAAAAAAAATTCTTACTAGTAGCAAGCAATTGATTTTCCCAAAAACTCGCTCCGAAATTATTGATTTGAGCTTTGGAAATGACTCCACTGATTATTTTGAAGTTGGATATCATGTAAAAGACAAAGGATTCGTGATAGAGGCCAATGTTACTCGTTGTAAAAATGGAGTAGCAATTAATTATACTGAGGATTATATGCGTCGTCGTGACCCAGATAGTCTTGTAATTGGTGATGAAAAGGATACGGATAAACCAAAATTTAAAGATGTTTATCAAAAAGAATTTGAACCGCTACGTAAGGATACCTTCGCATGGCTTTCAGAAGAGAACTTAATTGTTCTTCCATTTAAAGCCGGTGGATATCAGTATGGATATGATGCTCTTTTGATTGCACCAGCGAATGCTGCATTCTTTGCATGCGGTTTAGCTGATTTACAAGGTTTTTTAAGTATTGATGAAATTTCAGATGATTTTACTCCAAAAGCAATTGTGTACCTTGCTCCCCCCTTCCGTCATACTCATTTTGATGGAAAACAAATTGTTGTACACAACCGACTTGATGATTTACATGAGATATTCTCCTACAATCTTTATCCAGGTCCAAGTGCCAAAAAAGGTATCTACGGCGTTCTACTTAATATAGGTGAACAGGAAGATTGGTTAACTGCTCATGCCTCTACCGTTAAGGTTATCACTCCTTACGATAATGAAATTGTTATTATGCATGAGGGTGCTTCTGGTGGTGGTAAAAGTGAAATGATAGAGCCGGCACACAGAGCTGAGGATGGCAGGTTGATTCTCGGAGAAAATTTAGAAACATCAGAAAAATATTATTTAGATTTATCTGAATCCTGTGAATTACGTCCTGTCACAGATGATATGGCTTTATGTCATCCAATGATGCAAAATGACAGCAAGAAATTAGTGGTTCAGGATGCCGAAAATGGTTGGTTCCTTCGCTTAGACCATGTAACAGAATACGGTACCTCACCTCAATACGAGAAGATCTTCACACAACCAAAAGAACCATTAATCTTCTTTAATATCCAAGCAATTCCTAAAGCCACTTGCCTTGTTTGGGAGCATACTTTGGATTCTGATGGAAAGCCTTGTCCAAATCCACGAGCAATTCTTCCAAGACGTCTGGTTCCTGATATTGTTGCAGATCCAGTTGAAGTAGATGTACGAAGCTTTGGTGTTCGAACACCACCTTGTACTCGTGAGAATCCTTCTTATGGTATTCTTGGCATGTTTCATATCCTACCCCCAGCTCTTGCTTGGCTTTGGCGATTAGTTGCACCAAGAGGTTATAACAACCCTAGTATTGTTGGTGGAAAAGGAATGGTTAGTGAAGGAGTCGGCTCCTACTGGCCATTTGCAACCGGTAAGATGGTGAAGCAAGCAAATCTTTTGCTGGATCAGATTACACGCTCCACAAGCACAAGATATGTCTTAATTCCCAACCAACATATCGGTGTCTATAAGGTTAGTTTTAATCCTCAATGGGTTGCTAGAGAATACATTGCAAGAAGAGGTGGAGCAAAATTCAAGCAGGAACATTTGAAAGAAGCTCGTTGTACCATACTAGGTTATGGACTCGATTCTCTAAAGGTAGATGGTCAGTATATTCGTAAGGCCTTTTTACAGCCTGAAAGACAGCAAGAGGTTGGAAAGGATGGATATGATGCCGGTGCCGCTATCTTAATCGATTTCTTTAAGAAAGAAGCTTCCAAATTTAATACAGAAGAATTAAATCCTCTTGGTAAACAGATTATTGAATGCCTTCTTCGCGACGCTCCTTTACAGGATTATATAGATTTAATTCCGATGAGATTTTAGTAAACAGACTTGTAGATCCGCTTATATTTAATTGATATATTGACTAATAAGTAGCTTATAGATCAACTGATATATTGAATAATAGATCGAATTTATAATCAGCATATAGATCAACTGTTATTGAATCTTATAAAATTAAATTTTTTTAACATGCTTATTTCAATTTTTGATATGAAAATCCTAAAAAAACAGAAAGGCTGTAGCTATTGTGAATGATATCTCATTCAATTTAAATAGCTACAATCTTTCTGTTTTGCTATAAATAAGTATGGATTGTTCATTATTCGTCACATTTAATGTGAGAAATGGCTCTATTTTCTGTTCTTACCTGAATATCCGCCAAATCCACCCTTTACATTTATTACATCATAACCTGCTCTTTGAAGAACAGCTACTGCGCTGGAGCTTCTTCCACCGGATTGGCACATGATATAATACTTTTCATTCTTATCCAAATAGTTAGTTGGTTCGTTTAGCAATAGACCCATTGGTATATTCTTCGCTTTTTTAATGGCACCGTTTTTGTATTCATACGGTTCTCTAATATCAATTAAATTTACTTCGTTTAATAATGGATCTAGCTCATTTACATGGATTGAATTTGTTGTTTTTGAAAATAATGCAAACATATAAATTCCCCTTTCAATTGGTTTTATAAATTCTATAGTCTATTTATACATTAATTTTCAATATAAGTATGTGACAAAATTACAGAGTTTATCAACGTTAAAATCAAATTAAGGATGGTGTGAATTATTAAAAAGGAATAATTCATACCAATATTTGTGCCTGCGAATTTCTCGTCACAAACTAAAGTGCTAATATGTTAGGTCGTCATAATTTATTAAACCTAAAATATCGCCAATCAAACTTGATGATTGGCGATACAAAGAATATTATTTTTTATTGGTTTATTGGTTGATTTGTTTAATTATTGATTGATCTTCTTTTGTTTCCTCTGGTTGCAACAAAGATGAACGATGACAAAAATGCTAACATAACAAGTAGCGAATTATTTGTATTATCTCCCGTCTTAGGGGTTGAAATAACTTCCTTTACCTGATAGATTCCCATTCCCCACAACTGCTGATCTTCTCCTGCATTTAAAGTAAATACTTTTGTCGTTAATGTAACCGGGCTAACATCAGAATCCTTCGCATGGTCTCCCACTTCTTTCTTGGTTACAATAAAGTTCTTAGGAAGATTAGAAAATTGAACATAATATTCACCAGGATTTAAATTATTAAAGGAATAGAATCCAGGCTCGCCATAAGCATCATTCATTGTAATGGTAGTTGCAATGAGGACTTTATTTTTGTCAAATAGCTTTACAGTTATACCGTTTACGCCATAATCGATGCTTTCATTTTGAATTCCATCTTTGTTTTTATCAATCCATACATAGTTGCCAATTGAGGAATAAATAGGTTTTATTCCCACTGAATTTGTGATTTCTACTGTGTCATTAATCTCTATCGATGCTGTATTTGGGATAGTATTATCTAGGTAGTGTGATAGATCCGCTCCAGTTACAATACTACATACAATGGTTGCGGTATAACGTAACGCTTTTAATTGTGAAGGTTTTTTGGCTTCAATAACTACCTGTGCAGTATCTTCATCATATTTTATTACAAATAAATCTGTAACATCCTTACCATCAGAGTATACTTTTATATCCTTGGAAGGGGAAGAAACCTTTAATACTTTCTCAAGATCATCTGTTACTTTCACTTTCATACAATTCTCTGGAACATCAAATTCAATCGCATATTGGAACTTAACCTGATCGCCATCCGTTATGAGCGTATCTGTACTCTTTTTTGAACCAATCGATCCTATCATTTTGACTGGGTTAGAATCAAATTGAATGCCTAAATCCCATGTTATATCTTGCTGTCCAGAAATTAGTGTAATTTTCTTTGTTTTTAAGGTAGTAGCATCACCATCCGAATCAACCTTGACATCCGATCCAACATTTATTTTACTTGGTGAATATCCTACCGGTATATTAGAAAATTTTATATAGTAACTTCCCGGAATCAAACCCGAAAAATTATATTTTCCTGCAACACCACTGGAATCATTGGCTGTAACAGTTGTTTTTATTAAATTATCGTCAAGATCATATAGTCCTACAGTGATACCATTAACACCTCGATTGGTTTCGTTCTGGATACCGTTGCTATTGTCATCATACCAGACGCTATCTCCGATGGATGCTAATTTATAAAAACCACCATCAACTGTTGTATTATTCTCCCCATAAGCTAAAGTGATTTCATCACTCTTTAGATTGGCGTTGAGATCACTGTCCTTGGTAATATCACTACCCTGTTTTTTAACCGATTGATTATCATAACCTGTAGGTTTGACAACCTCAACAACATAGGTTCCAGGAACAAGTTTGCCAAAGGAATAATATCCTGATTTATTTGTTACAGTAGTTGCTATTACATTTTCATCAACATCGAGCAGATTAACGGTAACCGCACTAATACCAAGTTCATTTGTGTCTTGAAGGCCATTGCAATTGGAATCTTCCCAGATGTAATCCCCCAAGGACGATAATTTAAATAAACCGGCATCTATTGTGTGATTGTTTTCTCCTGATACAACTGTAATCATTCCACTTTTTAAAGTTGCATTCTCAATATCGTTATCCTTTGTGTTATCACTACCCTTGAATTTATCGGAAACCTTACTGTAAACGGTAGGTTTTATAATTTGCACCTGATAACTATCTGGAACAAGTGAACCAAATAGGTACTTTCCTTCACTGTCCGTAGTTGTAGTTGCAATTTGGTTTCCATTTTTATCCAATAGATTAACTTTAACCGATGCAATTCCATGTTCACCATCATCTTGAATGCCGTTCATATTAATGTCTTCCCACACATAATCACCAATGGAGGACAAATTATAGAAACCGGCATCAATAGTTGAATTGATTTCACCTGATTGTAGGGTGATTTTCTCACTCTTCATCGAGATGTTATCAATATTACTATCCTTTGTTGTATTATTGCCTTGGTTCTTATTCGTAATTTTCGCAAAGGCAGTTGGTTTTATTGTTTTTACTTGATAAGTACCGGGTAAAATTGAATCAAACTGATAATATCCACTTGAGTTCGTTGTTGTGGTAGCAATCTCCTTATCTGTATTATCCAATAAATTAACGGTAATATTTGCTATCCCTTGCTCACCAACATCTTGAATGCCATTTGCGTTAAGATCTTCCCATACATAATCACCAATAGAAGCATTCTTGAAAAAGCCTGCATCAATGGTCATATTGTTTTCACCGGAAACCAGGGTAATTGCATCGCTCTTCAAGTCAGAATTCATGTTGCTATCAATTGTTGTGTCGGAGCCTTGTAATTTATTAACCAATATGTAATCTGTCGGTTGTTTGATCTCTATCCTGTAAGTATCCGGAATTACATTTAAAAATTCATAATATCCATTGGCATCTGTGGTCGTAGTAGCGATTTCAACTCCACTGTTATTTAATAGTGAAACTGAAATATTTTTAATTCCCTTCTCTCCTACATTCTGGATACCGTTCATGTTCAGATCATCCCAAACAAAGTTTCCAATTGTTGCAAATTTAAAGAAACCAGCATCAATGGTTGTATTATTTTCACCAGAAACCAAGGTGTATTCATCCGTTAACAGTGTGACCGGATCAATATCACTATCTTTCGTTGCATCGCCGCCTAGACCTTTTGAAACTGAAAGGTTATAGTCCGTTGGTTTAATGAACGATAATTTGTAGTTCCCTGGGACAATTCCTTGAAAGCTATAATAACCGTTACTATTCGTGGTAGAAGTAGCAATTGGTGTGTCTGTGCTGTCTAGTAGTTTTACTGTTACGCCCGCAATTCCCTTTTCTCCTGTATTTTGAACGCCGTTAGCATTGGCATCATTCCATACATAATCACCTAAGGATGCCAGCTTATAAAATCCTGCATCAATCGTCATATTGTTTTCTTCTGAACTCAAAGTAATAGCATCACTCTTTAAATTCGAGTTAAAATCACTGTCTTTTGTTATATCCGAACCTTGTAATTTAGGTGACAGATTATCATAGCCGTCCGGTTTCACTAGCTCAACACTGTAAGTAGCTGGCAAAAGGCCGGTAAAGCTATAGAAACCGGAGGAGTTTGTTGTTGTATGCTTAAGTTCATCACCATTACTATCTAATAGTTTCACTGTTACACCTGCAATACCTACTTCGTCTGTATCTTGTATGCCATTGGCATTCATATCCTCCCAAACAAAGTTACCTATGGAAGCTAATTTGTAAAAACCAGCATCAATTGTTATGTTACTTTCATCAGAAATCAAGGTGATTGCATCACTTTTAAAATTGTCATTCAGATTGCTATCCTTAGATGTGTCCATGCCTTGCCCTTTTGCAGATACACCATCAAATCCTGTTGGACTAAGAATTTCAACCGTGTAAGTGCCTGGAATGAGACCAGTAAAACTATAAAAACCAATAGCATTGGTTGTAGTGGTTGATAATTCTGTACCGGAACCACTTAATAAATTGACTTTGACACCGGCAATGCCACTTTCATCTGCATCCTGAAGTCCATTCGCATTTATGTCAAACCAAACAAAATCACCAATGGATGCCATCTTATAGAAACCTGCATCTATGGTTTGATTTTTCTCTCCGGACACAACTGTCACGATATCACTCTTTGAGGTTGCAGCGTCGATGTTGCTATCCGTACCCGTATCACCTTGATATTTCGGTGAATTTACAAATCCGTCAGGTTGAACCACTTCAACGGTATAGCTTCCGGGGAACAAATCATCAAACATATAATTACCATTTTCATCCGTAGTAGTTGTAGCAATTTTAGTTCCTGACTCGTTGAAAAGGTTAACTGTAACACCATCCATCCCGCTTTCGCCTATGCTTTGCGTTCCATTGGCATTTTTATCATCCCAAACAAAGTCACCTATGGAAGCACTTTTGTATAGACCCGCATCTACACTCTGATTATTTTCACCTGAAATAATAGTAACTGGATCACTTTTTAAGTTTACGGCGTTAATATTGCTATCCTTATCGGTATTGCTGCCCTGTGTCTTTAATGTTACATCGTTATATGGTGTAATATTTGCAATTTCAATTATATATGTATCTGGTACAAGGGAAGTAAATGAATACAAGCCACTTGCGTCAGTTACAGTTGTTTTAAGTTGAGTGCCACTACCATTCAACAAATTAACCGTAACTCCTGGGATAGGCTTTTCACCAGTATCTTGAATACCGTTTCCATTGCTATCTTCCCATACATAATCACCTAAGGCAGCCAACTTGTAAAAGCCAGCATCAATCGTCATATTATTTTCACCGGAAACCAGAGTCACAGCATCACTTATTAAATTTGAGTTTATATTGCTATCTTTTGTTCGATCAGACCCTTGTATTTTAGAAGAGAGATTGTCATAACCATCTGGTTTAACTACCTCAATACTATAAGTAGCGGGTACAAGGTTTGTAAAACTATAGAAACCGGAGGAATTTGTGGTTGCAGTGGTAATTTCATCACCGAAATTATTTAATAACTTTACCGTAACATTAGCTATCCCAATTTCTCCTGAGTTTTGAATACCATCGGCATTGCTGTCGCTCCACACATAGTCACCAATGGATGCCGATTTATAAAAACCAGCGTCAATGGAGTTATTAGTTTCTCCTGAAATCAAGGTAACTAAATCGCTCTTGAAATCAGCATTTAAATTGCTGTCCTTTGTTGGATCGTACCCTTGCGCTTTCATCGATAAATAATTAAATCCAGTTGGTTTCACAACTTCTATCATATAAGTACCAGGAATGCGGTTGGAAAAACTATAATGGCCACTTGCATCGGTAATATAGGTTGCTAACTGAGTACCAGACCCATTTAACAATTTAACTGTGACACCGGCTATACCGCTTTCACCTGCATCCTGTATTCCATCCGCATTTAAATCATCCCACACAAAATCACCAATGGTTGCCATTTTATATAGACCCGCATCAATGGTTTGATTGCTTTCACCTGAAAGAACGGTTACCGAGTCACTCTTCGATGTTGCAGGATTCAGATTACTGTCATTAGCTGTGGTACCTTGATATTTGGGAGAGTTAACATATCCGGTCGTTTTCACCACTTCAACTGTATAGCTTCCTGGAATCAAGTTTGTAAATGCATATGCACCATCTGCATCAGTTGTAGTATTCTTTACATTTGCTCCTAAATTGTCATAAAGTTTTACTGTAAGATTAGAAATTCCATTTTCACCTGAATCTTGAATACCGTCCGCATTTTTATCATTCCATACAAAGTTACCAATTGATGCACTTTTATAGAGGCCGGCATCTACGGTCATATTATTTTCACCGGAAATTATGGTTATGGAATCACTTTTTAAAGTTGCTCGGTTAATATTACTATCCTTACTAACATCAGACGCTTGCGTTTTTAATGTTATGCCCCCATATGATGCCGGTAAAGCAATTTCAACAAAATAGGAACCTGGAACCAGCGAGGTGAAGGAATAAAAACCATTTATATCAGTTACCGTTGTAACAATCTGAGCGCCACTGCTATTTTGTAAATTAACCGTCACACCTGCGATGGGGTTTTCACCATTATCCTGAATGCCATTACCGTTGGTATCTTCCCACACATAGTCACCAATGGATGCATATTTATAAAAGGCGGCATCCACCGAAGTATTATTTTGACCAGAAATCAGTGTTACCGTATCACTTTTTAGAGTACTAGGATCAACATTACTATCCTTTGCTCTATCACTACCCTGTAATTTGTTACTTGCACCATCGTAACCACTTGGTTTTATCACCGAAATCGAGTAATCACCAGGTATTAATTCATCAAAGGAGTACAAACCAGTAGCGCTTGTTGTGGTACTGTCGATTTGTACCCCAGAACCGTTTAGTAGATTAACGGTAGCTCCAGAAATACCAGTTTCTCCTGCATCTTGTATCCCATTCGCATTGAGATCATTCCAAACATAGTCTCCGATTTTTGCATATTTGTAAAATCCTGCATCAATGGTTAAATTTCTCTGAGCTGTAGTTAATGAAATAACTCCACTTCTTAAAGTTGTTGTATCCGCATCACTGTCTTTATCAACTGTTCCAACAAAACTAGATGTTACTTTATCATATCCTGTTGGCATAGAAAATTGGACAACATAATTACCTGCTACAAGATTTTCAAACTTATAATAACCGCTTGCATTAGTTGTCACTGCTGAAACTAACACGCCATTAAGGTCCTTAGCCTGATTTAAATTTTCATCTAACAATGAGACCTGCACGCCACTTATTCCAGGTTCACCCACATCTTGTTTACCGTTTGCATTAAGATCATTCCATACAAAATCTCCAATTTCAATCAAATACATACCTTGATCGACGGTTAAGGTATTTGATCCGGAAGTCAAATTAATACCACTTACTATTGTAGTAGCATCATTAGCTACACTCCAAACACCATCACTATCAACTGCATTATTTGATCCTTGTTTAGAAGGACTCCATTTGTATTTTTGATCAGGGTTGGTGAATACTATTTTATATTCACCAACTTCTAGATTGGAGAAGGTATATTTGCCGTTTATATCCGTTGTGACATCCGATACTATATCACCTAATCCGTTTGTCACTGGATTATCATTTTTATCAGTTAATTTTACATTGATTCCACTAATACCCGACTCACCAGAATCTTGAATGCCATTTGCATTTTTATCATTCCAAACCAGATCACCTATTGACCCAAACTTATACATACCTGCATCAATGGTATCAATTCTTTCGCCTGCACTAATTGTAAACGTATCCGTTTTACCAGTTGCTTGGAGGATATCACTGTCATTGTCGGTTGCTGGAGTTGAAACTGTAGCAGGACTAAATTTATTGTAAGCTGCCGGTTTTATAACTTCAACTACATAATCCCCGGGGAATAATTCGTCAAAAGAATAAACGCCCAAGCCATCAGTTGTTGTGGTCATAATAGCATTAGTACCGCCATCTTTGTACAGCTTAACTGTAACCCCGCTAATCGCTGTATCACTACCATTTTTAATTCCATCTGCATTCAAATCGTGAAATACTAGATTTCCGATATGTCCAAGATAAAGACCCATATCAATCGATTTATTAATCTCTCCTGACTGTAGCGTAATCGAATCCGTAGTCGCATTCGTTCCTACAACATCAATTGGATCACTGTCAATCTCATCGTCAGAACCTGCGTTTGCACTTGAAAGCTTATATCCATCAAGAATATCAAATTTCACCTTATATCTACCCGGCTCAAGCCCAGTAAACAGGTATTCTCCTGAAGAATTTGTTGTCACTGGTTGAACCACAGAATCATTGCCATATTTAGCCGGATTGCCGGATTCATCAAGAAGTGTCACTGTTACACCTGCAATACCGTCTTCTCCAGAATTTTGAATTCCATCTGCATTCTTATCGTTCCACACCAAATCACCTATCTGTCCCAATCGATATAAACCCAAATCGATTGACATATCTTCATTTGTATCCAATGTAAAGTCAGGTGTTTTTACAGAGTTCTTTTCAATATCCATATCGATAGCTTGCGAAAATGTTGCTGGATCTCCATTTGAATCTAACGCTTCGTCCGCACCGGATTTAAATGGTGCAAGATAATAATTGCTTGTATATCCGTTATTGTCTGTATAGGATTTTGGATATACAAATTCAATTCGATACGTTCCGGAAAGGGTATCCGGAAAGGTATAATAGCCACTATCACCATCTTGATTGTAACCAGTTCTCGTATAATCAACTAGAGTATAATCGCTACCATCCTTTTGATATAAATTAACGCGAACACCGTTAATTCCTTTTTCTCCAACATCCTGAATACCGTTTTTGTTCCTATCTTCCCAAACAAAATCGCCTACATTTACCGATACAGGTTCTTTTATCTTAAATCCAACCTTAAGAGGCTCGGAAGGTAGGAACGCAGATAGCACTTCGTTCTCTCCTGTTCCATCTGAATCAGGATAAGTTGCACCATAACCGAATGAATTCCATGCAATAAGATTTGACGGCGCACCAACCGGAGCTCTCATGGGCCATTCAATCGTAACTTCATCATTTGTTTTAAATACTCGACTTCCAAAGTCAATTTTAATAGATTTAACCGTTGTAATATCATCTGGAGGCGTAAGTGACCATTGATCCGATGTATCACCCGTTTTATCAAGTGGATCGACTAGCTCTACACAGGATGGATTTTCAATCGTGCTATAATAAATGGTGGTACCCTCAGGTAAATCAATGCCTCCTTTTCCTGTAACTAAGTTAACAAGGTATGGGTTCCACTTCGTATCTCTTGGACTTGAATCTACAACGCCAGTATCATTAATAGTGGGTAACTTATCAATTAGAACCAGATTAGAGATCGGCCCATTTGAACCTGAGTTTTTAATGGTAAGTCGATAAGCAACAATACCGCCTGGTAAGGTTTCTGCATAATCAGGATATTCATGAAGACCAAAGTCGGTATCATTTTGCCCTTTTATAATTAACTGAGACTGTAGCGAACCCATAAAATTAACAAATATCTTCGCATCGTCTTTGACAAAACGATCAGCTGAACTTCCATCATCATCTAAATCATTATGATCAGTAATTAACTCAGAGGCATCATTTTCATAAATTGTATCATTATCTAAAGTCGATAGGTAAAGGCTGTTTGTTATATATCCAGCTTCTGTTTTATCTTTTATTTTTGCTGTGTATTTAATATCAATATATTCTCCAGGTGCCAATGAACCCGTAATATTGGCTGTTAAGCAGGAATAATCTTTTCCGCCTATGTTTTTTGTACCTGAGGTATTCACAACCGGATCAGTTATAATGCCTGAATTTCCCGGATCCCAACCTGTATAAGTAATGTCAGTAAATTCCTCCGGAATAGTATCAACTAAAATTGGATTCACATAGTTACCTGTTGCAAAATCATTATTTTTAATTCTTAAATTAAACTCAACCGTATCATTATAATTAAAGTGAACCTGATTGTTTTTGACGGTCTTATCAGCAATTAACCATGGCATTGCATTGATAACATAAATATCTTTTGCTACATTCTTTGTCACTACAGGGACATCTTCACTATAGGCTTGTAAGGTTGCTGTATTGGTAATTTTGTTACCGCTAGTGGGCATAGATACAATTCCATTCACTTTTATCCCAGCAGTATTAGTAAATCCAGGTTGAATTAGATTGCCTGTTGTATCCGTAATTGTCCAGATAACCTGCGTAACATACTCTCCTTCCTCTAAACCAAGGGAAGAAACATTCAAATTACTATTAGAAGGGGAGGAATACGGACTTCCACTCCAATCGGTCCAAGCGGTCTTAAGATTGGATTTATACTGTATATTAACATTTACATCCGAGGAATATTCACCAGTTGAAATTGAAGTTAAATTGATTTCTGATGGTATATGATCAATTATTTCAATTTTATCAAATGAAACATTTCCTGAATTTTTAATAGAATCAAGTGTAAATTTTGCAGTTTGTCCAACAGAATATCTGTCATTGCTTTGTCTTCCATTCTTTACAAAGGTTCCTGCATCATATATGGGCGCGACAAACCCGTGTATAGCAGATGCTGTTTTATCAGGTGCATCGGAATCGTCATATTGTTTCGCCGTAGCTAAAACGGAATTCGTAACGGAAGATGATGTTGTAAAGGTTGGACTTGGATATTTTATAACCACACAAAACTTCTTCTGTTTACCTACCTCTAAGGTCGGAATATTCCAGGTTACCTTACCATCCTCAAAGGTCCCCCCATTCGTAGCAGAAACATATTCAGCTCCTACAGGTATCGTATCCGTCACAACAATATCTTTTAAATCCATTCCGCCTATTACACGATTGGAATTTACTGCTATCTCATAAGTTACATTTTGATCCACCACCGGTAATACGGTAGCAGGTATGTATCTGGTCTTAGTCACAGACCAATCTGGTGTGATTAATTTAGGTGTAACTGTAACAGGATTACTGGTAACCAATTCTCCATTCGAAGGCTTGATCGTTGCTGTATTTATCGCAACATTGGGATTTTCATCAACCAATGCGGGTGTTTTCCCTTCTGGAAACTTTGCAACAATTTTTACTAGCCCTGTATGTCCAGCGGTCAGGACATTCTTAAATATAAATCTGACCACATCATGTGACCCATCATTAGTAACGGATACACTTTCCACATCCGATGATATTACATTTGATACATATTTTACATTAGCGGGTAATACATCCTCAATAACAACATCATATGCATTATTAACCGTACTTGGGTTTGAATACTTGATGGTATATACAAATTCTTCGCCGGTAAGAGGATTGGCTTTGTCAACGCTTTTAGTCAGTGTTAACGGCTGTTCCTCTGCGGGCGTATGCAAAGGTAAATTCGAACTTATAAGAATAATCACTAATATTAAACTTACTAGTTTTCTAAAAAAACCATGATGTTTTTTCTCTTCACTCCAAATAGTATCTATCTTCATCAAAAATCTCCCTTTTATCAAATACTAGTTATTTCTTTTATATTTAAGAATCAAATTTCTTTATAAATAAAAAAACACATTCGAAAATCACTCTCTGAATGTGGTAACTGGCTGTCATACCTTAATAGGTTTAGACCCTTTAGCTTTGCGACACTATTTTTCAATAGTAGTGCTTTTCTCCTATATAAATTTATAATATTCCATTTTATGTTAAGTGTCAATATAGAGGTACAATGTTTGTATACAATATCTACTATTTCTACTATCTTAAGTGTAATAGGTATTATGAATTTGTAAATATCTTTATATTATCTTTATATTTTACAAGTTACGAAAAATTTAAATTTAGTTATTTAGACAGGATTACAAATAGATGGTATAATAAAATTAATTACAAAGAAATGAGGATGAATGAATGCGACGAAAAGACCGTGAAATAACAGATTTGAAAGATATTCTTGAAATTATGAAAAAATGTGACGTTTGTAACATTGCTTTTTTTGATGAGGTGTATCCCTATATCATACCAATGAACTTTGGCTTTTCCAATCAGGAAGGGGCACTTGCTCTATATTTTCATTGCGCTACCTCTGGTAAGAAATTAGATTTACTTCGTTCCAATCCGAAGGTTGGTTTTGAAATGGATTGCTCTCACAATTTAATAATTGAAGACTTAGATTGTGAATGTACAATGGAATTTGAAAGTATCTGTGGTAATGGAATTATTGAAATCCTACCAGTAGATCAAAAAATTGAAGCTTTATCACAATTGATGAAACAATACAAGAAACAACCTTCCTTAAATTTTAACGAGAACTATGTAAAAGCAATTGAAATGTTAAAGCTTACGGTACACTCGATTACCGGAAAACATTTAGATCGAAATCACGATTAATATATTAATCGAGTAGGAGGGAGTGATTAACTCCCGTCCTCTCACAGCACCGTGCATACCGTTCGGTACACGGCGCTTTCAATAGTTGACATGCACAGACTGATAGGCTGTGGCTAAATCATAAAAGCCGTT
>Ga0302286_10000102_pt1 | contig 73016 bp, 70 predicted proteins | sample III_Fen_E2_3_FD_198765 | JGI IMG/M metagenome (GOLD analysis project Ga0302286, IMG submission 198765) | Peat permafrost microbial communities from Stordalen Mire near Abisko, Sweden - III_Fen_E2_3 | ecosystem: Environmental > Terrestrial > Soil > Wetlands > Permafrost | place: Sweden: Abisko...
CAATAAAACGATCACAGTGCGTTCAAATGCAAAGAATGGAACAGTCATTTTACGAATAAAAGGAAATGTGATTAGATACAAATAAGTTAGTTTGATTATCGGTATACTGTCATGTTGAGGCTGATTTACACAGATTATTTTTATAGAAAGAAATTAAGAAAGAGGTTGTCCACATATTAAACTGATTTACACAGATTTACACAGATTATTTAGATTGATACTTTTGAATGTCCATGAATAAAGTAGATTTTTAATTGCAAAGTGATACAAGGAGTGTTTATACATTCCAACCTGGCGGAAAAAGCTCCGACATTTTAGTAGAAAGGGTGAAATTGAACATACAGACTTTCCTGAAGTACCAACATCTTTATATTTGAGGAATAAGTCGTTTTGCGGATAATCATTTAAATTAAACAGGTCCTGGTCCTTTAAAACAATGATAAGATTATGAAAACAATAGAAATTTTTGAAGAAGCAATGTGTTGTCCAACCGGATTGTGCGGACCAACCATTCATCCCGATTTATTGAGGATATCAGCGGTAACAGAGACATTGAAACGTAAAGGCGTTAAGATATCACGTCACAATCTGAAGGATGAACCCCACCTGTATGTTTCAAACAAAACAGTAAATGATTACTTAATGAAAAACGGTGTTGAAGGTTTACCCATCACATTGATAGATGGTGAAATAGTGGTATCAAAAACATATCCGACAACAAAACAATTGGGTGAATGGACCGGCATAAACCTGGATTATATACCTGTCAGATAAAATGAAAGAAATACAAATGAAAGATTTTAAATTATCAGAACTAAAATTGACCAAGTACCTGTTTTTTACGGGTAAAGGGGGTGTAGGGAAAACATCTATAGCCTGTGCTACTGCTGTAGGACTTGCCGATACAGGAAAAAACATTTTATTAATCAGCACGGACCCTGCTTCCAATTTACAGGATGTATTCCATCAATCGTTAAATGGACAGGGCACAACTATAGCCGAAGTGCCTAACCTGACAGTCGTAAATCTCGATCCGGAAGAAGCAGCAGCTAACTACAGGGAAAGTGTCATCGCCCCATTCCGTGGGAAACTTCCGGAAAGTGTAATCAACAACATGGAAGAACAGATGTCGGGATCCTGTACGGTAGAGATCGCTGCCTTCAACGAGTTTTCAGATTTTATTACCGATAAAGTAAAACAAAAAGATTACGATCATATTATTTTTGACACCGCCCCTACCGGCCACACCCTGAGAATGCTGCAACTACCTTCTGCATGGAGTACTTTTATAAGTGAGAGTACAAACGGAGCATCCTGTTTGGGGCAGTTATCGGGGTTGGAAGCACGGAAAGGAATTTACAAACAAGCCGTTCAAACTCTGGCCAATAAACATGCAACTTTGTTGGTGTTAGTAAGTCGCCCGGATGTTTCTGCAATAAAAGAAGCTGCACGTTCGTCCTCCGAATTAAAAGGTATAGGAATTGAAAATCAGGTATTGATTATCAACGGTGTATTACAGCAACATGAAAAGGAAGACGATATTTCCATGAAAATTCAACACCGTCAGCAATCGGCATTACAGGGTATGCCCCTTGAATTATCAAAGTATCCGGTTTACAGTGTTCCACTTCGTTCCTATAACCTGTCAGACATTGCAAATATCCGTGAATTATTATCCGGAGATCATCTTTCTGCTGTTAAAGACTTTCCAGCACCCAAAAATGGAAATAGTTTAGATGACCTGATCAACGACTTGTATACGTCGGGTAAAAAAGTGATTTTTACAATGGGTAAAGGAGGTGTCGGCAAAACGACCATTGCAACTACTATTGCCTTAGGATTAAAGAAGTTGGGTGCAAAGGTTCATTTAACAACCACCGACCCGGCCAATCACCTGAATTATAATTTTGCCATCAAAGCAGGGATTACGGTAAGTAAAATTGATGAAACTACCGTGTTGGAAGCTTATAAAAATGAAGTAAGAGTCACAGCAAAGGAAAACAACTTGTCCCCCACAGACATGGAATACATTGAGGAAGATTTACGTTCGCCCTGTACACAAGAAATAGCCGTTTTCAAAGTATTTGCAGATATCGTTGAAAAAGCGGACAAGGAAATCGTAGTGATCGACACAGCTCCTACAGGGCATACACTTTTATTGCTGGACGCAACAGAAAGTTATCACAAAGAAGTAGAGCGTACCCAGGGGGAAGTGACAGGCGCTGTTGCCCATTTGCTGCCCCGCCTGCGCAATCCAAAAGAGACGGAAGTAGTCGTGGTCACTTTGCCTGAAGCTACACCGGTATTAGAAGCTGAAAGGCTGCAAAAAGATTTACAACGTGCCGGAATAAACAATACCTGGTGGGTAGTAAATGCATGTTTGTCGTTAACTCACACTCAAAATCCGTTTTTGCAAGCAAAGGCACAAAGTGAATTGGTCTGGATAGAGAAAGTTAACCAATTATCTAATAAGAATACCGCTTTGATTGAGTGGAAAGATATATAAGAAAAAATGAAGCTAGCGTAGCCCGTTTTTTGTTGAAGATGATTTACACAGATTACAGAAAGAGATTGTCCACAGATTACTCATAATGTAAGAAATTGAAGAAAGAGATTGTCCACAGATTACACTGATTTACACAGATTAATTTCTCAATAAAAGAAATTTAAATAAAAGACATGAATAGAAGAGTCTGTCCACTGATTACACTGATTTACACAGATTAACTTTTCAATAAAAGAAATTTAAATAAAAGACATGAATAGAAGAGTCTGTCGACTGATTACACTGATTTACACAGATTAACTTTTCAATAAAAAAAAATTAAATAAAAGACATGAATAGAAGAGTCTGTCCACAGATTACACTGATTTACACAGATGAATCTTAATGTAAGAGATTGAAGAAAGAAATTTACATAGATTACAAATTTTAAAGGTTTCCGGGATTATATTTTACTGGTACATTTTAAATTTCTAATATTCCATTGTCAGTAAAAGCAATAATTACTGTTGATAACGTTTTGTGGATAATTCTATTTCAAAGAAATATTTATGGTGTCCTTTTGGATGATTTCACACAAATGTAACAGGATATGTTTTGAAAGTATGATATTATGTCGTATGTTTGCGACATATAACAAATGCAATTAGATAACTTCAAAAAATCAAAAATAATGGAAACAAATTGGATACTTATAGCGCTGGTTTTAGTCTGTTCAATTGGGTTGATTCTTTTCCTGATACTGAGAAATAAAAAGGACAAAGATGACGTGGTTGATTCGTTGAATGCAAGTGATGAGTTGGATTCAGACATAGACAGAGAGAAAGATTCAGAATAAATGACCCCAGGCTTTAAGAAGGTCGTGTAAAAGTAAATTTAACAAGTCAACTACTGTTAAATTGTAACTTAATATCGAAATTAGGGAATAAGATTTAGAGAAATACAGCTTCCTTTTCTTCGACGTTTAACAAAACGAAATGATATTTTAACAACCTCATTTTTTTTGATATTAAACATCTGGTAAAAACCCTTCAACCTCTAAATCTGACTTTATTTGCCTCTCCGCAGAACAAATTAACTTCAATTAAAAGTAATTTATTCAACTATATTCATTTTTTGTTAAACCTTTTCAGGTGTTTGGGGTATTTTAATTCAGAAGTTCGATATCCGGTAAACAGACAACTAATAAAATTGGAAATCATTAAAAGATTCATAGTAAATTCCAAATCATAAAATCAAATTAAACAATATAATTCATGAAAGTATTAATTCTTTGTACCGGTAACAGTTGCCGCAGCCAAATGGCACACGGTTTTTTACAATCGTTCGATAAAAATATCTCTGTATTCTCAGCCGGAACACAAGCTTCGGGGAAACTGAACCAGAAAGCAGTTGCCGCAATGAAAGAGGCAGGGATAGATATAAGCCATCACACTTCCGATTCGGTAGATCAGTATTTAAAAGATGAATGGGACTATGTGATTACCGTTTGCGGAGGCGCCAACGAGGAATGCCCGGCTTTCTTTGGGAAAGTAAAACACCGCTTGCATATGGGATTTGATGATCCGAGCCATGCTATTGGAACAGAAGAATTTATCCGGAGTGAATTTATCCGCGTTCGCGATGAAATCAATGAGGGGTTTTATAAATTATATACCGAACAAATAAAACCTCAATTATGAAAACCCGTCTTAAATTTCTTGACAGGTTTCTTACCTTGTGGATATTTCTGGCTATGTTTATTGGCGTGCTTTCGGGTTGGTTGTTTCCCTCAGTAGCTAAATTCTGGAGCAACATGTCTTCGGGAACCACCAACATACCCATTGCCATCGGATTGATCGTAATGATGTATCCGCCCATGGCTAAAGTTATGTATGAAGAGTTGGGTGAAGTATTTCGGAATACTAAAATACTGGCACTATCCCTCGTACAAAACTGGATAATCGGACCGGTATTGATGTTTACACTGGCCATCCTGTTGTTTAAGTTCTTCCCCGGTGAAAACAATTCTAATTTACCTTATGTTTACGGAATCATTCTGATTGGACTGGCACGTTGTATAGCCATGGTCATCGTATGGAACGACCTGGCTAAAGGAGATACCCAATATGCAGCCGGATTAGTTGCATTTAACAGTATCTTTCAGGTGCTTTTCTTCTCGGTTTATGCCTGGTTCTTTATTGCCATTGCGCCCGGATGGTTTGGTATCCCCACAAGTGATGCCGTGAAAGGGATTACCATTGGACAAATTGCTCAAAGTGTCCTTATCTACCTTGGAATTCCTTTTATTACAGGATTTCTGACACGCTTTATACTTATCCGGGTAAAAAGTAAGGTATGGTATCATACCCGATTTATTCCAAAGATCAGTCCGTTAACGCTTATAGCTTTACTTTTCACCATTATTGTCATGTTCTCCCTGAAAGGAGAATACATCGTAAAAATTCCATTCGATGTGGTATTGATAGCTGTTCCGTTGCTTATCTATTTTGTTGTCATGTTTATGGGTTCATTCTTCATGAGTAAAAAAGCTGGTGCCACCTACGAGCAGTCCACTACCCTATCCTTTACAGCGGCCAGCAACAATTTTGAGTTAGCTATTGCGGTAGCAATTGCGGTTTTCGGAATCAATTCAGGAGAAGCTTTTGCAGCAGTTATCGGTCCGCTGGTGGAAGTGCCTGCTATGATAGCGTTGGTAAATGTGGCATTTTGGTTCAAGAAAAAATACTATGCAAAGTAAGATCCTTAAGTTCATTTTTTTACAATGTATTATTTCTTAGTTTTGAATCAAATCCTATTTATAAGTAATAACTAAAATATTAAAATCATAATTCTGCAGCACATCTACTAAATAAAGTTTAACTGCTTTTTTATTTAATACTTTTTAATCATTATAAATATTTACATATTCGTTTAATTAAGACTTAATTAATTAAAGATCATATATTTAGAGAATAACTATTACAGATAGTTATTCTCTTTTTAATTTTGATCCAACCTATTAAGTATAATGCTAGACCTTTAAGTGTATATATACATTACTACTTTTGACCTACAAGATTTACACCTTTTTTATTATTTGAATTATATAGTTAATCTATAATATTGCAGCATTATACATTATTGTAATAATCACATATAAGTTATTATATCAACTTTCTTTTGCCTTATAAATATGATATTAAATCCATTTTGTGATTCATTTTGTAATTTAAATTGAATAATTAAATAGACTGTTTTAGTAATTGAAAAAAAATGCTACTACATTTAGTGAATTCATTTGTATCTATTCTTGCGAATAATTAATTTTTTAACTACAATTTAAAATTAAATTTTATGAGAAAAAATACTTCAATTTTAGGGATGGCATTATTGTTGTCGACCTTAAGCATTACGAAAACGTGGGGACAATACCCCGGCTCTAACCAGCATCCTTTAGACCCAGCATTAATTCCTCAGTTTGTAGACCCATTGCCACATTTTGCAGGATTAAGAGTCAATGCAAAAGCAGGAGGCAACCTAATCATTAAAGCTGTTATGACCCAGCAGGTAGCTGTATCAACAGGTACTGTACTGGATAATGGAACAGTAGGAAAAGATCCTGGTGCTGGTTTAGGTAATTATTTTGTATACAGCATTTCAAAAGACAAGGGTAAGACATGGACGCTCCCTTTATGGCCCTCATTCACTATTGAAGCACAACGTAACCATCAATTGAATGTAACATTGAGAAATAATTTGTACGGTTTAAAATACAAGGATGTTAATATCGCTGCCGATCAAACCGTCATGATGAGTGGAGTTCCACAAGTTGGAGATCCAATGGTTGCTCCCTATGAAGGACCTATACCCCTTGCATTACATTTACATGGCGGGGAAGTGCAATCAACTTCCGATGGGGGTCCTGATGCGTGGTTTACTCCGGGATATGCAATGAAAGGTAAAGGGTTTACACAGGGTGTGGATTCGATTCTTCATTATCCAAACACTCAGGAAGCTGCTACAATTTGGTATCATGAGCATAGCCAGTTAGGATTAACCCGTGTAAATGTATACGCAGGAATGGCCGGATTTTATTTTCTGAGAGGGTTTGAGGAAGAGGTGGACAGATTGCCCGGGTGGTCAAAAGATGACCTGGTTAAAGAAGTGACACCTGCAGGAAAAGTAGCTGATGCATTACACCCCAAAGCCTATTTGCCGGAAATTGAAATAGCTATTCAGGATCGGATGTTCGACACAAAAGGGCAATTGTACTATCTGGTTGAGCCTACTAATCCGTACTTGCACCCTTTCTGGACTCCTGAATTCTTTGGTGATGTCATTACAGTTAATGGCAAGTCATGGCCTTATCTTAGCGTAGCGCCACGTAAATACCGTTTTCATTTATTAAATGGTTCGAATGCCCGGTTTTATAACATCTGGTTAAAAAATCTGGCAACGAATGCCAACGGACCTGCTATTGTTCAGGTAGGAACGGATGGCGGGTTGCTTGAATCGCCGGTTAAAATTACAAGTAAACTCCTTTTGGGAAATGGTGAAAGAGCTGATGTAATCATCGACTTTTCTAAATTGGCACCGGGAACGGTACTTACATTGATGAATGATGCAAATGCTCCTTATCCTTCCGGAGATCCGGTCGAGATAGGCACCACCGATCGTATCATGCAATTTGTAGTCAATGGGAAAATGGCAGATGGCGTCGACTGGAATAGAACCGGTACTGACAGAAGTATGATCCCTAATAGTTTAAGAATCATTCCAATGGTCAAACTCACTGATTTTGCCGGTAAAGTTACAATCAAACCGGATGTAATCAGACAATTAACGTTGAATGAAAAAGAGGGTGCAGGTGGTCCGGAAATGGTTTTAATCAATAATTCACGCTTTGAAAATATGCCGGGAATGGACATGTTTGGTACTGTCACCGAAAAACCGGTTGAAGGGACAACAGAAAAGTGGCAGATCATTAATACAACTATGGATACACATCCCATGCATATGCATTTGGTACAGTTCCAGCTGGTAAGCCGACAGGACTTTGATGTCATGGGGTATATGCATGATTATATGAATTCATTTACCGGTGTCAATGGAGGAATGCCGGGGATGTATATGGGAGGTGAAGGCTCACCGTTTATATATGATGTAAAAAATTCGGATGGTGCTATTGGTGGCAATCCTTCTGTCACGCCTTACCTCCGGGGACCGGTAATACCTGCTGATCCAAATGAAAGAGGATGGAAAGATGTCATTAAAAGCAATTTTGGCCAGGTTACGACATACATGGTACGCTTTGCTCCCACCGATTTGCCTATCTGGTGGCCAAAATCATTGTTACGTTATGGGTTTGATCCGAGTAAAGGACCCGGTTATGTCTGGCATTGTCATATTGTTGAACACGAAGACAATGATATGATGAGACCTTTGAATGTTCAACCTAATCCAACCAGACTTGCTATTGGTCCTCATCACGTGATGGCTGATACGATTGCAAATAAAAATATTGCCATTAATGGATTTGCGCTTGAACAAAATACTCCTAATCCTTGCACCACGGAAACAGAAATTAAGTTTCAGATACCAACAGACATGCATGTACAATTAATACTTTACAACACCTTAGGAGTAGAAATAAAAGTATTGCTTGACGTAAATGCTCCGGCAGGTAACCACACTGTTACTTTATATACTGATAATCTGCCAACCGGAACTTATATCTATCAATTCAATGCCGGAGATTTCAGATCGGCTAAAAAATTATTGATTAAAAAATGATAGTGATCCGGGAGAGTTGACTTTTAAATTCTTTATAATCGATAATCAGGACAATTGAATCCTGATTATCGATTGTTTTTTTAATAATTAACTTTTTATAAGACAGGTAGGGATAGAATTGTTACAGTCTTTTCTTCAATTAGATATTTTTAAACTAGTATTGTTTTAGGTTGTTCATACAATTAAAAACGGTTGTATATTACTGATTATATTATATTTATAACATTATCTATAATAGATTATCCATTATAGATAATCTATTATAGATAATGTTGGTAGACAAATTGAAAAAACATTGTATCTTTGTTGTGACTATTACAATTACAGGTAATAATGACTGTCCAATTTCATACTAATCAGCCAACTAAAAGCATATGACAACAACCGAAAATCCTTTTAGTATTAAAGAATACAAAGGCAAAAACTATTTTTGTGACCGGGAAGCAGAACTTGAAATATTATACTCCAATATCAAAAACGGAATTGATACAACATTGATTTCACCAAGAAGAATGGGAAAAACCGGTTTAATTTACAGGTTTTTTGAACATATAGATGAAACCGGCGAGTTTGAAACAATCTATGTTGACATCTATTCGGCCCGCTCGCTCAGTGATTTTGTGAGACTGCTTGCCGAAGCTATTTTGATTAAATTTCCGGAGAGAACAACCATTGGGAAACAATTTATTGAATTTATTAAAGGTTTTAAGCCTCTGATCGGATATGATGCCATATCAGGTGAACCTCAAATTCAGATTAGTTATCAGTCAGCTCAGGAAAAAGAATATACCCTACAAGGTCTATTCCGTTTTTTAGACATGAAGGATACAAAAATCGTGTTAGCCATGGATGAGTTTCAACAGATTACAGAATTCCCCGAAAAAAACATTGAAGCATTATTACGAACATATACCCAGCAACTTGAAAATATACGTTTCATTTTTTGCGGGAGTAGAAAATCAATGATGATAGATTTATTTTCGAATGCAAAACGTCCGTTCTATTCAAGTACTCAATACCTTGTTTTGGATAAAATTGAATTTAAAGCCTATAAAGCATTTATCATCACGAAATTCACTGAAAAAGAAATTCTGATAGAGGATGAAGCTGTAAATTATGTCCTTTCGTGGACGAAGCAGCACACTTTTTATACACAAAGTTTATGTAATATGATTTTTTCAATGTGCGAAAACATTGTTAACATTCAATTGGTTAGACAAGCTTGCAATGAACTGCTTAAAAGAAACGAAGCGGTATTCTTTCAATTTCGACAGTTATTAACAACGGGACAGTGGAATTTTTTAATTGCAGTTGCCAAAGAAGGTGAAGTAACTCAACTGACCGCACAAAAATTTATTGCGAACTACGAAATAGGGACACCTGCAAATGCCCGCAGAATCAGCAGATCGTTAATTGACAAGGAATTGATTCTCGAAACAATCAATAAAAAAGGAAGTATCTATCAGGTATATGATGTGTTTCTATCCCGATGGTTAGAAATGGAATATTAATCAAGAAGACCTTACTAGGCTAAGGTTAAAAAAAAAGTATCGCAGATTATAAAAGTCAATTTTAAAAAAGCCGTTCTTACTATCATTAAAAAACAATGAAATATGGAACTGACAAAAGAACAATACGACATAATAAACTCTACAGGGGACATTAAAATAAATGCTGTCGCCGGGTCCGGAAAAACTACAACGATTATTGAATACGCAAATGCCCGTCCTAAAGGAAGTAAAATTCTTTATCTGGCATTCAACAGGTCTGTCAAACTTGAAGCCAAAAAGAAATTCGAAAGCAAGGGCCTTCACAATGTACAGGTAGAAACTGCACATTCACTAGCCTATAAAGATATTGTTACCCGCAGCAATTATAAAGTCAGACCTCAGGGATACAAATCCTATGAAATAGCCGAATTGCTCCACCTTCAGGGTAATGGTGATAAAATAACCGAATATATTATTGCAAACCACATCAATAAATTCATGGCCTGTTTTTGTAACAGTAGCGTACAGAAAATTCAGGATTTAAATTATCTTGAACTTGTTTCAGACAATAAGGCAAAAATATTTGTTACCACATTTTATAGTTACATAGAAAGACAGACACGTTTACTTTTAAACAAAATGGATAAAGGTGAAATAGAAATCACCCACGACTTTTATTTAAAAAAGTTTCAATTGTCAACTCCCCAATTAAATTATGATTATATCCTGTTTGATGAAGGTCAGGATGCATCACCGGCAATGCTTGATATATTCATGAAACAAAAGGCTGTAAAAGTAATCGTCGGGGATACTCATCAACAGATTTATGGCTGGAGATACGCCATCAATTCGCTTGAAAAAACAGATTATAAAACCTACACCCTGTCAACAAGTTTCCGTTTTAGTCAGGACATAGCCAGTCTGGCTTTGGAGATTATTCAATGGAAGAAACACCTATCCGATCTAAAACCGGTATCGATTACAGGAAGTGGAAAGAGTCTGGAACATAAAACAAAAGCAGTTCTTGCTCGTACAAATCTCGGTCTGCTACTTAAAGCGATTGAATATGTTACTGAAAAGAAGAAAGTGAAACAGATTTACTTTGAAGGCAATATAAATTCTTATACATATGCTGAGGAAGGTGCTTCGTTATACGATGTATTAAATCTGTTCAACGGAAAGCATTTTCTGATCAAAGACAAACTGATCAGAACCATGAAAGACATGGTTGATCTGGAGGATTATATTAAGAAGACAGAAGATGTTCAATTGGGAATGATGGTTGAGATAGTAAATGAATATGGGAACAAAATTCCGGAAATCATTAAAGCAATCAAAGCAAAACATGTTGAGAATGATGAAAAAGAAAAAGCAGAAATAATATTTTCTACAGTACATCGTTCGAAAGGGATGGAATATGACACTGTACAACTTGTAAACGACTTTATTACGGAGGATAAATTAATCGAAAATAAGAGTGAGGATGAAAGTGTTTTATCAAAATTGAATGAAGAAATCAATCTTTTATATGTTGCTGTAACCAGGACAAAAAACAGCATTTATATTCCGGAGCAAATAATACCGTTGAATTTTCCGAATTCATCACAGATACATATCATGCAAGTGCCTAAGAGTGAAAATAAGGAAGTATTAATGCACTCACGGGAACTAATTCCATTTCCTGTGAGAAAGCCCGTAAATAAGACTTTATTGGACAAAGACAGTTCGTCAGTCTCAATAAAGGACCTTTATTTAAAGGCAGCAGGCACACCCTGGACAAAAGAACAGGATGATGAGTTAACAGTAATGTATTGTGAAGGTGTAAATGAACGTGACATGGCCAGACATTTTAAACGAACCACAGGGGCAATAAGGTCCAGGATTAAAAAATTAGAATTGGTCTATAAATACGGATAAAAAGCGAAGTGTTGAACAAGTGAATCTGATACCAAACGGTGTGGGGTGAAGATTTACCCATTCTGACTAATTAGTATAAGTGATTTTTTATTTAGTATTTCAATTTGTTTGCCGGTCATCTTAATAATGCCGTCCCTGTCGAATTCGGTGAGCATGCGGCTAATATTTTCACGGCTGGAATCGACCATATTCCCTATTTCCGATTGATTCAGCGGAAGAATAAAACTATCCGAGAGAAAGATACGGTCTGAAAATTCAAGCAATACATCAGCAAGCACCCCACGGCTCTGTTTCTGAGTCCGGTTGGCACATTTACGGAAGGACTCCAGCTCATTGCGGCACAGTTCAAGTATAATCTCATACGAGAACTGGTCATTCCCCTTAAGTATTTTCCTGAATGTGTTTATATCAATATAGCACACTTCTGCTTCGGTAATTGCAGTAACAGAATACTGATTGATTTTATCACCGAAAGTGGTCGGTAAACCCAGGTAGGATGGTGCTTTCACCAATCGTGTGATTTGTTCGTGCGAGGGTCCTGCAAGGTGCATCTTCGCCAATCCTGTACGTAAGAAGACTACATTGGTAGAATAAGTCCCCTGTTTGATAATGGAATCACCTTTTACAAATCCCACAGCTACATGATTGGAATTCAGCTGTTCCATGCTGTACTCGTTGAGGGTGGCAGCAGCTGTTGATTTAAACGGGCAATGTTGACATTCGCTTTTCATGCTGCAAATATATACATTGTGATGCATATCACAAAATAGTGTAAGCAGGTACACTGTTAAAACTCAATTTTCTTTGACAGGTAAAGCTACATTTGCAGAAATATTTATTTCATCAAATACTCAAAAAGAAATAAACCCATGGCTAAAACTGAAAAACTTGTCATCATCAGTACCACTGGTCCTGAGAATATAGAAAAAGCAACTCTCCCCTTTGTGGTAGCAACTGCAGCTCAAACATTAGATGCGCACGTGATCATTATTCTACAAACGACAGCGGTTTTACTTGCTAAAAAAGGAATGGCCGAAAATGTAAATGCGAATGGTTTTATGCCGTTAAAGAAATTAATGGATACTTTTATTGAATTGGGCGGCCAACTATTCATCTGTGCTCCATGTATGAAAGAAAGATTAATTCAGCCGACGGATCTTATTGAGGGATCAACAGTAGTTGCAGCAGGTACAGTTGCCGAAGAAGTTTTATCTGCCACCTCAACACTCACATATTAGTAAAATCAAAACACAACAAAAATGGAAAAATCAAATGAAGTTTCAATGAATCAACTGCAGTTGCAAATAGATGATTTAAATGCAAAAATAAAAAAACTTGAGAATTCACGCGTGGACCAATTATCTATCGCTGTAGTATCCGGCGATATGGATAAAGTATTAGCTGCCATGGTCATTTCAATTGCTGCAGCAGCAATGGATACAAAAGTAAAACTCTTCTTCTCTTTTTGGTCTCTTTCGGCACTTCGTGATCCAAAAAAGTCACCAAAAGGGAAAGACATTATTTCAAAAATGTTTGGATTAATGTTACCTAAAGGAAAAGAAAAACTGTCTTTATCAAACATGAACATGTGTGGAATTGGACCAAAGATGATAAAATACCTTATGAGAAAACAAAACGTCATGTCTCTTGAAACCATGTTTAAAGAAGCCGGTGAATTAGGTATTGAAATCGTTGTTTGTGAAATGTCGATGGGTTTAATGGGATTCAAGAAAGACGAATTTATTGATTATCCTCAATTAAGTTTCGGAGGTGCTGCTACTTTCGTGGCTGATGCCGGTGAAAGCAGTATACAGTTGTTCATTTGATCCTTGCCCCGAAAGGTGGTGGGGTCAACAGTCGATTCAGAATTAAATTATAGTCAACAACTAAACTTAAACTCCTATTTACGGAGTTACCAATTAAATAGTACAAACCTGCTCTTTAACTCCCCTTTAGGGGTTGGGGGTTCTTAAAATCAAAACAAAATGACAGCAGAAGAATTAAAATCAGTAACAGTAGCAAAATCAGTAGATGCTCGTGGAACAGCTTGTCCTGGACCGCTATTAGAAGCAAAAAAAGCTCTTGGAACAATTAAAACAGACGATGTAATGGAAATTTTATCCTCTGACGAAGGGACAAAACAGGACATTCCAAAATGGTGCGGAAAACAAGGTCATGAATACATGGGGTTCATTGAAGAAAACGGTTACTTCAAAGTTTATATGAAGAAAAAATAATCGACCGTTATGGGAGAATTAAATAAACAAAGTGCGAAAATACTTGTATTTTCAACTGAAAAAATTTCAGATCCTGCCATTGATATGGCAGGATTATTGAAATTACATTATCCACCTACTGTTTACACGATTTCCATACCTTGTTCGAGTGGTATAAAACCCAGTTGGATTTTATATGCTTACGAGAAGGGATTTGACGGTGTTTTTATTGCTGCCGATGGAAGTGACTGTGTATATGGCGAGACATGTACTGAAAAAACAGGTTCTTTGGTAGGAAAAACTCATATTTTAATGAAAGAAAAGGATATTGAACCTGCCCGTTTGCGTATGGCGGCCATTTGTTCCGTTTGTAGTGAATCATTTGTAAAACAAATGCGTAGCTTCAACGAGTACTTATTAAAAACATTACATGCCTGATGGGAACCCCGATAAAAAAAATAACATACGATGCATTAGTCATTGGTGCAGGGATTGCCGGTGGTGAAGCTGCTTTGAATCTGGCAAATACAGGTTACAAGGTACTCTTGGTGGATAAAGAATTGTCGGTGGGTGGGAAAATGATCATGTTAAGTAAAGTTTTCCCGACACTGGATTGTGCTGCCTGTATAACTACACCAAAAGTATCTGAAATATCCCGTCATCCGAATATATCCATTTTTACAGGGAGTGAAGTAAGTAACATTAACAAACTCAGTGAAAATGAATTTGTAGCTCAGGTAACCAGGAAACCACGCTATGTGCATATAGAAGATTGTACAGCATGCCAATTGTGCGAAAAAGCATGTCCGGTCAATGTCCGTGATCAATATCAGTTTGGTTTAATCGGTCGCAAGGCGGCATTTATTCCATTTAGCATTTGCAGCCCGAAAGCTGCAGCAATTGATATTGAAAACTGTACCTTATGTGGAGCATGCGAACGTGCTTGCCCAACCAATTGTATTGATTTTACAATGGAAACTGAAATCATGGAGTTACATATCAAAACTGTTGTGGTAGCTACCGGTTTCAACTTGTTTGATCCAATGAATATGCCCCGTTATGGATACGGGAAATACAAAAACGTTATTACGGCACAACAAATGGAGCGTGAACTGGCTCCTACACGTCCTTATAATACTATACTCCGCCCCGGTGATGGGAAAGTCCCCGATAGGATTGCCTATGTTCTTTGTGTCGGATCACGCGATGCTTCAATTGGCAATCCAATTTGTTCTCAAATTTGTTGTATGTATTCCATCAAACAGGCACAATTATTAATGGGCTCGTTGCCAATGGCTGATGTAACTATTTATTATATAAATATCCGGTCGTTTGGCAAAGGTTTCGAAGAGTTTTACCAACAAGCCAAAGGCATGGGAGTAAATTTTGTAAAAGGTAAAATCGGACGTATATCTGAAAAAGAAGGAGGAAATCTACTACTTCGCTACGAAGATATTAACGAAGGGAAACTGAAAGAGACCGAACACGATATGGTCATTTTATCTACCGGAGTGTTACCAAATACAGGAATCGATAAATTTTTCACAAACAAAAAACTTGAACTTGATCCATTTAGCTTTGTTGGTCAGTGTGATGCGCTTGCAAGCCCTGCTAAAACAAGTATTGAAGGAGTTTTCGTAGCAGGCACTGCAACAGGGCCAATGGACATTCCCGATTCAATCTTATCGGCCGGTTCCGCATCATCAGAAGCAATTAGTTACTTAATTCAACACCCATGAAAAAGAAGAAAATAGGAGTCTATATCTGTCATTGCGGTGGTAACATTTCCGATTATGTGGATGTAGAGAAAGTTCGCCAGGCAGTGGAAGGCGAAGATATAGTTTTTATAGCAAAAACTACAATGTTTGCCTGTTCCGATTCCAATCAGCGAGAAATGGTGGAAGACATTAAAGCCAACAATTTGGATAGTGTGGTTGTAGCATCCTGCTCCCCGAAACTACACTTACTTACTTTCCGCAATGTTACGCAACGGGCTGACTTGAATAAATTCACTTATGTTCACGCCAACATTCGTGAGCAAGCTTCGTGGGCACACTCTGACAATAAAGTTGGTGCAACCGAAAAAGCCATTCATTTAGTAAAAGCAGCTATTGCCAAAGCACGTTATGCCGAAGCATTGGAAACCAATAAAGTGAAAGCTGTTAAAGCAGTGGCAGTCATTGGAGCCGGTGTAGCCGGAATGAAAGCAGCCATTTCATTGGCTGAGAAAGAAACTGAGGTAATCCTGATTGAAAAAGAAGCCTTTGTTGGTGGTCGTGTTGGACAATGGGACTCGTTATCCACTACCACTGAAACAGGAAAAGCGATGATAAGTCGTCTTTACAATGAGTTAATGAGACATGAAAACATTTCGATATTAACAAATTGTGAAGTGATTGAAACTAAAGGCAGTGTTGGAAACTTCTCCTTAAAAATCAAGAAAACGCCTCGTTATTTTAGAACTGAAACATGCCATGCAGATGATTTAAAACGTGCTATTGAAGTTTGTCCTATTGAAGTTCCTGATGATTTTAATTTCAGATTAAGTTCACGTAAAGCAATTTATAAAAACTACCCCGGCGAATATCCACAAATCCCTGTTATTGATATTAAAAATTGTACCCGATGTGGTGCTTGTGAAAAAGTATGTAAATCAGTTGATTTCTCGGAAAAAGAAGAATTCCTGGAATATTCGGTAGGTTCTGTTTTAATGGCTACAGGATTTGATTCGTATACACCAGCTTATGGCGAATTTGGTTATGCTATATCCGACAATGTAATAACACTTCCACAATTCAAACGTTTAATCGATACCCAATTCGATAAATTGACCTATAAAGGTAAAGAAATTAAAAACATTGCTTATATCTATTGTGTGGGGAGTCGTCAACAGGAAGGTGGAAACACTTATTGTTCAAGGAATTGCTGCACTTCAACCATTCATGCAGCGATAACTGCGAAAACTAAATTTAGTGATATCAATAATTTCCATTTCAACCGTGGACTTCGGACTTATGGGAAACAAGAAATATTATATGCCGATTCGTTGCGTTCCGGTGATATATATTTGCAATCGTACGAAGATGGATTACCAACGGTAACAATTGAAGGTAAGAAAACCATAGTAAAGATTAATGATATTCTGACCAACGGGCGTGAAATTGAAGTGGAAGCAGACTTAGTAGTATTAGTAACAGGAATGGTACCTCGGGCTGATAATACGATAGGCAGCTTGTTTAAAATTCCAAAAGGTCGTGACAAATTCTACAATGAAGTGCACATGAAATTGCGTCCGGTTGAAACAGTTATCGATGGGATTACCATTTCCGGAGCTTGCCAGGGGCCTAAAAACATTGCAGAGTCTGTTAATTCAGCACTTTCGGCAGCTACAAAATCATATTCTATTTTAAGCAAAGGTGAGTTGGAAACCGATCCATTGATAGCTACAATTGACCCTGAAAAATGTACATGGTGCGGTGCTTGTGAAGCTGCTTGTCCGTTTGATGCCATTCTAAAAGTTGAAAATGATGAAAAAACAATTGCCGTAATCAATAACATCGTTTGCAAAGGGTGCGGTATGTGTGCTCCTGTATGTGAACCTGATGCTATTAATCTAATTGGATGTTCCGGCACAGAAATAATGAGTATGATTGATGCTTTAGTATAAAACAGGAGTAAGCAGGAAGAGGCAAGTAAATTCCGCATACTTATTTTCCACTACTTACACTTAATTTTAAAAAAACATGGAAGTCGAAAAAGGAAAAACAGCAAAATACCTGCGTGAGAAATTGGGAGGTATCCCTGAGCAGGCAAAAGAAAAATTGAAAGAATTTAATCAAATTAAAAAACTAATGTTGGATGCTCTGGCTGTTGAAGAGTTGACGGTGAAACAAATGACAACGAAACTAAATATGCCTTCAGATGAAGTTGTTTATAATTTAATGTCCCTGGTAAAATACGGGTTTGTAAAAATCGGGGATATTGACGATATGGACGAGTATTATACGTATAAATTGAATAAGTAATGACAAAGATAAATCCTGCATTTGGAAAAGAGCTGAACAAATACGGTGCATTAAATTTCAATGCCTGTTACAACTGTGGTAACTGTACAGCCGTATGTTCATTATCAACAGAAGATGATTCTTTTCCACGCGAAATGGTACGTTTGAGCACTCTTGGGCTCGAAGACGATATAAAAGCGTCACTCAAACCATGGGAATGTTATTATTGTGGCGAATGCTCAACAAATTGTCCACAGGAAGCAAATCCCGGGGAATTAATGATGTCATTACGCCGTTGGCTGACTTCCAAATACGATTGGACAGGTTTGTCCGGATTAATGTACAAATCCTTACCACCAAGCCTGGGTGCTTTCATACTGGCATTAGCCGGCGTAATTGCATTTGCTTTTTCGGTTGGTTTTGAACTTGATAAGATGGTTCATTTCGGACATTATTTCGAAATGATAGCCATTGCAACGGTCGGGGTTGTGATACTCTTACCTAATGTGGTACGAATGTGGTGGTTCACCATCCTGAAACCCGGAACAAAAGTACGGTTCGTAAATTACATAAAAGCTACCGGTGAATTATTCGTCCACATGTTTACTCAAAAAAGGGCGTTGGGTTGTGACGACAATCAATTCCGCTGGTTCGAACACTTTATCCTGGTACTTGCGTATTTATCTTTACTTTTCACAACCGTATTTCTGGATTGGTTTGCATCAACGAATATGTTTATTATCGTACTGGGTTATGTTGAAAGTGTAATCATTTTCATAGTTACAATCGATTTTGTTTCCGCCAGGATAAAGAAGAGCAAAGCTGTCAGCAAAAACTCCCAACCTTCCGATTGGTTCTTTGTAATCTGGTTGTTATTAATGGGATTGACGGCTATGATGGTTCGTCTTTTTATTGATCTTCATATTCTTGAAATGAATAAATGGTTATATCTCGTTCATTTAACCATATTGGTTCAATGGGCTTTAATTATTGTCCCATTCGGAAAATGGACACATTTTTTATACCGTTCGTTTGCAATGTATTTTGAAAAACTGAAAGAGTTAAGTAATAATTAGTAATAATTTAAATTGTGATCCAATGAAAAAGAACATGGGAACTGCCGATAAAATTATTCGGGTAATAATTGCGGTAATCTTTTTAATCCTCTATTTTACAAATGTAATTACAGGGACATTCGGAATTGTATTAATCGTACTTTCTGTAATTTTTCTGCTGACAAGCCTGGTTAGTTTCTGTCCGGTTTATGCAATTTTTGGCGCTTCAACAAAACAAAAATTAAACAAACCACAGAACCGGTAATTGCCGGTTGGACTATTTAAACAGATTGGTTGTTTTATCAAACGTACCTTTCGAATGTGACTCATTAAAAAAACTCTCAATGATTACCCGGTATTAATGCTGTGTAACCGTTGAGAGTTTTTTATTTGGAATCTGTTTCTCTTAAAATAATACTGTTTTTTATCAATAGAAATAGAACTTTGAATTCAAAATTGAGTCGTTCATGTTATAAAAACATGAATTCAATACATATCACAACATAATATACACAAATTTACATTTAACGATGTAATGAAACTTCAAAAAATCACTACTTTTGTAGTACCATCTTTTAGGTGGTAAATCTTTAAGCATTTTATAATGAAACCGATCATACCCCCTATAGACAGGGAAATTCTTAAAAAAGAACTTACTGAAGAAAGATTTCTTCGTCCGACGAACAAAGCACATAATAAAATATATGTCATTACAGCGCATAACGCTCCCAATGTCATGCTTGAGATTGGTCGTCTGAGAGAATTATCGTTTCGATCGAGTGGTGGCGGTACAGGAGAGGCAATGGATACCGATGAATTTGATTATATGCCAAAACCATATAGCCAGTTAATTGTGTGGGACCCCGCTGCTGAAGAGATTATAGGCGGATACCGTTATTTACCCGGTAAAGATGTTGATTTAGACAAATACGGACAACCGAAGTTTGTAATGTCGCATTTATTTATTTTCTCAGACCGGTTCATAAAAGATTTTCTACCCTATACCATTGAATTAGGCAGGGCTTTTGTCCAACCTGATTATCAGACATCCAAAATGGGCACAAAAAGTCTGTTTGCATTAGATAACCTCTGGGATGGATTAGGTGCTTTGATCCATACGGTAAAAAACAGCCGGTATTTCATCGGGAAAGTGACTATTTATGAGCATTATCCACTGATTGCGCGTGAATTAATCTACGAATATATGCTTCGGTACTTCCCTGATCCGGACGAAATGATCAGCCCGAAGAATCCGATTCATGTCAGTGAAAAGACCAACCAGTTAGCAAAAGAAATCTTTGTTCATAACGATTCCACCTCCGATTACAAAGCACTTCAGAAAGCAATACGTGCAGAGGGTGAGACAATACCATCCATGTTTAGTGCTTATATCGGATTATCGCATACCATGCGCTTTTTCGGATCGATTTACGATCCTGATTTTGGTTCGGTATACGAAACAGGAATCATGATCACTATGGATGACTTACTTGAAACAAAACGGAAACGGTATATTGAGCCCTATCTTGAATACCTGAAAATAGTACTAGAGGAAAGGAAGATCGCTAAAAGGGCAGCCAGGGAAAAGAAATTAGCAGAGAAACTGGTAAAAAAGATAATCAAAACAGAACGGAAGAACAAACGAAACAAAGAAGAATAAGTCTATTTACGATTTATTCATTTACAATTTACAATTGGTCAATAACTGACTGGCTTAAGCAGTCAATCTACCAGTTAACCGGTCAACCAACAAGACTATCCGTTTGCCAGTAATTCTCTGGCATTAAGCAGGGCTGCATCCGTTACATTCTTACCACTGAGCATATGAGCGAGTTCATCCAGGCGTTCATTGGTGGTCAACCGTTGAATATGAGTCTGGGTCTGTTGTCCGCTTTCATCTTTATACACGCGGTAATGGTGATCCCCTTTCGCTGCAATCTGAGGTAAATGAGTGATAGTAATCACCTGCATGTCCGTACTCATCGTTTGCATAATTTCACCCATTCGGTTTGCAATTTCACCTGAAACACCCGTATCGATTTCATCAAAAATAATAGTAGGCAAATCGGCTTTATGAGCTACGAGCGATTTGATAGCCAGCATCAGTCGCGACACTTCACCTCCTGAAGCAATCAGGGTAACAGGCTGCAAAGGACGGTTTTTATTTGCTGAGAAAAGAAACTGCACTTCATCATTCCCGTTTTCTGTATAATCAGTCTCTGAAGAAATCAAAATCTGGAACTGAATGTTAGGCATCCCCAACTTGGTCAGTTGATCCACAAGATAGGTCTCGATCGGTTTACAGGCTTTCTTTCTACTGGAGGTTAAGTTACCCGCATTTTTCATCAGCTTAGCCAGACACGCTTCTAATTTAGCTTTAAGAGCATCCAGTTCTTCATCGAATAAATCGATACGTTGCAGTTGCTTTGCAAAATTATCACGCAGTTGAATAAGCTCGATTACAGTTGTCACTTTATATTTCTTCTGAAGGGTGAAGAGCTCACTTAAACGGGTTTCCACCCATTCCAGACGTACCGGGTTGAATTCAACCTTTTCTTCGAATGACCGCATTTCATCTGAAATATCTTTTAATTCAATAAGTGATGACTGCAACCGGTCATACCAGTTAACTCCATTCGGGATGAAACTTTTTATATGCGAAAGAGCAGAAATAGTCTCTTTCAATAACGGAAGTGAAGCATGATCTTCTTCTAAAAGCTGTTGGGTTTTAAGCAATTCCGATTTTATTTCTTCCGCATGGTTCAAGGTCTCCTGTTCTGTTTCCAGATCCTTTTGTTCATTCTCAACCAGGTTTGCTTCATTCAGTTGTTGAAACTGGAACTGAATATAATCGGCATCCGAAGCTTGTTTCTCCGATGTCTTTTGCAATTGTTTAAGTTCATTCTGTATGTTTCGCCATTCCAGATAGGACAATTTATACACCGATACAATCTGAGAATTTTGAGCAATAGAGTCAACCACATCCAATTGATAGCCGACATTGGAAAGCAATAGATTTTCATGTTGCGAATGAATGTCAATCAACTGCATGCTTAGCTCACGAACGACATTCAATCCAACCGGTGTATCGTTGATAAATGCACGGGATTTTCCGGTGTTGGTAAGTTCGCGTCGAATAATACAAAACTTTCCTTCATTATCAAGGTCGTTATGCTCAAAGAATTTATTTAAATGGACATAAGCAGAGATATCGAATTCGGCTTCGATCACACATTTATCGGCGTCAATCTTAATTGATTTGGTATCGGCACGTTGGCCTAATATGAGTGACAGTGCACCCAGAATAATTGATTTACCGGCTCCAGTCTCACCGGTGATGACTGATAAACCGGATTCAAAATCGATACTTAATTCTGTGATTAAAGCATAATTTGAAATATGTAACGATTTCAGCATAAATTAATGTTTTTAAAAATATTGTCAGGATAACATGACAAAATATGGGAACTGATTTATATGGAAACAACAGACTTTCAAAAAAAAAGCTATTGTTTCAGAATCTTCTCATACCTCGAGCTTAAAGTTGGATTAACATCTTCAAGTATTTGAACGGCATCTGTTTTCTCTTGAGTTGTCGCCTTTGAAAAAATGTTTATCAGTTCATCGTTCTTAGCATCCAAAAAAGATGAAATTACAATAGCTGAAGGTGTCGAACGGTTGGTTTCCCGTAATACAGGCAACCCTTCGACGATACGGGCTCTTCCATTGGTAGAATTAGTTGACATTTCATCCAATCCCAACCTGTGGTACTCATAGAAATAATTCCTGAATTTCTTAAAGGCTTCATCCAGCAGGTTATTAATCAGGGCATACCTGTTTTTCGTACTTTCGAAAGCTTTCCAGCCTGATAAATCGGCACCCTGTGCTGAATTCACAATAGCTTCGGCTGCCTGAAAACACGAAGTTCCACCTAACCTTGAATACGAATCCTGATCGTATCCGATAATGATATAGGCATAATAAGCTAACACAGCTGTCAGATTTGAAGTTATCGTATTTTGATTCATCTCCAGCTGATCGAATTCTTTGTAATTGAAAGTGTAGTTAATATCTTTGAAATTAAACAGGGTACTGTAATAAGTTGAATTATAGACCGGACGACGTGACTGAATTTGTATTTCCGCAACAAAAGCATCACCATCCACTTTTTTTAGTATGATGTTCAGAGTACATTCTATCCTCTCTTCATTTGTATAAGTCAATTCGGTCCATTTACGGTTATTCATAAATTCCGATATGGATTTCTTCAACGTAGTATACACAGATTTTGTTGTCCCCTGAATCTGATCGGAATTAATTTGCACCGTACAATTTAATTCCTGAGCATGAAGTACTCCCGTAAAAAGTATGAAATTCAGTATAATAAGCCAGTGTTTCATTTTATTTCAATTTTCAGTTAGTCAACTTTCATTCTTATATAATTTGTTTTATTTCGGCAACAATATCCTCTGCCACTTCGGTCTTGCTTTTTAATTCAAATTCATGCTTTACTCCTGAACGGTGAATGATACTTATTTTATTTGTATCATATCCAAAACCGGCTTCTTTGTCATTTAAAGAATTAAGGACTATGAAATCCAGATTTTTACTTGCAATTTTGCCAATAGCATTAGCTTCTTCATTATTTGTTTCCAAAGCAAATCCTACCAGAAATTGCGATTCGGTTTTCATGTTTCCCACAGAAGCCGCGATATCCTGTGTTGGCTTAAGTTCTAATATCAGATTTTCCTTTTCACGTTTCAGTTTTGATTGAGCCTCCTCTATTGGAGTAAAATCGGCAACCGCTGCGCATAAAATGGCTCCATCCATTCCATAAAAACGTCCCATTACTGCCTCAAACATTTCATCTGCCGATTCTATATTAATCCGTTCGATATTGGGATGGACAGTTTTTAATTGCACAGGACCTGAAATTAGACAAACATCTGCTCCCTGTTTAGCACAAACTTCTGCCAGAGCAAATCCCATTTTGCCTGTCGAATAATTACCTACAAAACGTACAGGATCTATCTTTTCGTATGTAGGTCCGGCAGTAATAAGTATTTTTTTTCCGGTTAATGGTTTTTCAGTAAAATAATCATCCAGATATCGGACTATATTTTCAGGCTCTTCCATCCTCCCCTTGCCTTGCAGTCCACTGGCTAATTCGCCAAAAGAGGGTTCAATGACAGAATTGCCTATCGAGGTCAGGGTTTCAAGATTTCTGGTCATGGCCGGATGAGCAAACATATCCAGATCCATGGCTGGTGCAATAAATACAGGACATTTGGCCGACAAATAAGTTGTAAGCAATAAATTATCGGCAATACCTGATGCCATTTTTCCAATTGTATTTGCGGTGGCCGGTGCAACAAGATAGGCATCAGCCCAGATTCCCAAGTCGACATGACTATTCCAGGCACCATTTGTAGGGTCAAAGAAGTCCACTAATACCGGATTTTTAGCCAGTGTTGCCAGTGTGAGCGGAGTGATAAATTCTTTTGACAACGTTGTCATAATCACCTTCACTTCGGCACCTTCTTTCACTAAAAGTCGTATTATTTGTGCGGATTTGTACGCAGCAATGCTTCCTGTTACTCCTATAATTATTTTTTTACCTTGCAACATAAACTGATTATTTTTTACTTTTACCGTTTCCAATTAAATTGAGAGTTTATTCTCTCACACAGAGATCTTTTTCAATTCTGTTTAAGTACCTGTTTTGTGTGCAAAAATACAAAAATGAATTGAACTTAGCACAAACAAAAAAAGATAAAAGCACACTGTGTTAAAAATAGCACAATATACTTTTATCTTATAAGAAAAGAACCTGAAATGGTTATTTCAATTTATCTTTAATTGGGTTACGATAGTACACTTTGTCTTCAAGGAACTCTTGTGTAGCTATTAATACAGCTTTTGGAAGTTTTTCGTAATAGCGCGAAATTTCTATTTGTTCTCTGTTTTCAAAAACTTCTTCAATATTTTCATTAAAAGATGCGAATTCAAGCAATTTCTTATCCAGTTCGGCTTTTATTTCGACACTGATTTGATTTGCCCGTTTACCAATCACTTTAACTGTTTCATATACATTTCCGATATCTTCACTCATTGAGTTCATATCACGGGAAATCGTATTCAAAGGAGCATTTATTTTTTTATAGTCCATAATTATACTATTATTTTAATCTTTCACTATTTTTTTGGATTCATTTAATATTTTATCAGCTTGTTTCCTATACTTACCGGTAGGATATTCGTTGATATAGTTGTAATACTCATCAATTGCATTACGGTATCTTTCAGCCTTTTTCTCCTCCACACTTTGAATGGCCTGCTCATATTTGGAATCGAGTATCAGCATTAATAATTCTTCACGATACGATGTAGATGGATATTTTTTTAATGCATTTTGTGCTGTAATTACTGCCGAAGCATAATTATTTCCCAAATAATTACCTAAATTATAATAAAGCCTGGCATTTAAATAGGCTTTATAAGTCAGTTTATTGGTCATTTCATCCAACAATTTATTAGCTTCGGGCACCTTGTCACTTTCAGGATAGACATCAATAAATTCCTGTAAAGCGATAATTGCACTGTTTGTCGCAGCCTGATCTAATCGTGGGTCGGGTGAATCAAGGTAAAAACAATATCCAATCATGAATTTTGATTCTACAACATATTTTCCTTTTGGATAAGTCTTTACATATGTTTTGTAATACTCACTTGCCGAAAAGTAATCTTTCTGACCCATATACGATCTGGCCATGTAGTTGAGCACTGTTTCGGAACGGTCAGTACCCTTGTAATAAGTAGCAATGGCATCAAATAAGGTAGATGCACGCATAAAATCACCTTTGTTGAAATACTCTACTGCTTTCGTATACTTCAGTTCGGCATCGTCGGATTTCAACAATTTTTGATATTCGCCACACGAAAACAGGGTTAAAACTAAGATTATAAGAAGAAACTGGGTCTTTTTCATAAAAAAAATTGGAGTGCAAAAATAGTTATTTTATCATGAATAAAAAAATATAATCGTTCAATTTAACAAAAGTAGAGTTTTTTAAGTTCTTTATTGAAATTTATTTTGTTAAGTATTTTTTAAAACCTTCTGTATAGACCACCTGATTTTTTCCGTTTTTATCGGTATATATCAAATAGCAATCCATCCCGGGAATAGTTTTACATACCTGTAGACTACTGTCAACACCGATTACCATAAAAGCAGTTGCATAGGCATCGGCCTGAATACACGTAGGGGCTACCACTGTAGCGCTTAGCAGGTTATGAACAACCGGATATCCTTGTCGGGGATCAATTTCGTGTGCGTATTTTTTCCCGTTTAAGTAATAATATTTCCGGTAATTACCCGAAGTTGTTAATCCGCAATTGCTTATAGCTATTACAGTTTGTATTTCATCAATTGAATTCGTCGGATCATCAATCGGATTATCAATCCCAATCTGCCATTTTTGACCCTTTTTGTTTACTCCTTTGACTACTACCTCACCGCCAATATCTATCATATAGTTTTTACAACCATTACCTTCCAGCAGCTTACCTATAATGTCTGATGACTGTCCCTGGGCTAATGCGTTGGCATCAATAAGAATATGAGGGTCATCTTTTAATAATCTATGGTTTTCAAGCCTTACTTTATGATATCCGACATATGGAAGAAATTTTGAAACATCTGGTGTTTTCGACGGTTCTGCATTTCCAAAACCAAAACCCCAGGCTTTCACCAATGGACCAACCGTAATATCAAAAGCTCCGTTAGTTCGCTTTGAGACTTCCATTGCAACCCTGTACATCTGTTCAAAATCTGCATCTGTCCTCACAGCGGGATCATTATTATTAATCCGTGAAATGACAGATTGAGGTATATAGGTCGAAAGCGAAAGATCAAACTCGTGTAATCTTTGTTCTATTTTTTTCTGTAAATCTTTCCCTTCCGGTTGTTCGTACGTTGCCGACCAGGTAGTCCCCTGTGCTTCACCTTCGTTGTGGACATATGCCGGTTTCGGTTTAAGAATAAAATAATAGCCAATAGCGATGGCTATACAAATCACTCCAATAAATAAAGTTATAAGCTCCGTTCTTTTCATAACTTATAATTGTTTAATTAGGATTCAAACAGAAGTCTTTTACCCCGTACATTTTCATCAAATTGTCCGTAATCATAAACCAGATTTCCATTGACCCAGGTTTGTAATACTGAGGCATCAAAGGCAGTGCCTTCGAAAGGAGACCATCCGCATTTATATAATATATTATCGGTATTGACTGTCCAGCGTCGATTTGGATCAACTAACACCAAATCGGCATAATAGCCCGGCCGAATAAAGCCCCGTTTTTCAATCCGATATAATTCTGCCGGAGCATGGCACATTTTTTCCACAATTTTTTCCATGGTAAACACGCCTTGTCTTACAAGTTGCATCATCGCAACCAGCGAATGTTGTACCAGTGGACCACCCGATGCCGCTTTTAAACATGAACCTTCTTTTTCGGATAACAGATGAGGAGCATGATCGGTTGCAATCACATCAATTTTGTTCGAATTTACGGCATCAATTAAGGCTAAACGGTCGGATTCGGTTTTTATAGCCGGATTCCATTTTATTCGATTGCCGTATTTTGAATAATCTTTATCCGAAAACCATAAATGGTGTACACAAACTTCAGCGGTAATCCGTTTTTCTTTTAAAGGAATGTCGGATCTGAACAACGACATTTCTTTGGCTGTTGACAAATGGAAGACATGTAACCGCGAATTATATTTAGTAGCCAGTTCGACTGCAAATGCTGACGATTTGTAACACGCTTCAGCACTCCGGATTAATGGATGATATTCTATTGGAATGTCTTCGCCTATAAGTTCTTTGTAGTGCTTTATGTTTTGTTGAATGATAGGTTCGTCTTCACAATGAGTTACAATCAGCATCGATATTTCCGAAAAAACACGGTTCAGTGTTTCCTGATTATCCACCAACATATTTCCGGTCGACGAACCCATAAACATTTTTACCCCTGCTACGGTATGTGGATCTACTTTTTTAAGTTCGTCCAGATTATCGTTGGTAACTCCCATTAAAAATGAATAGTTAGCCAGTGACTTTGTAGCTGCCAGGGAGTATTTATCCTCTAATATTTCAATGCTTGTAGCTTGAGGACGCGTATTGGGCATATCCATATACGAAGTGACTCCACCTGCTACTGCTGCTTTACTCTCTGTATATAAATCTCCTTTGACAGTCAGTCCGGGATCTCTGAAATGTACCTGATCATCGATAACACCGGGCATGAGCAATAATCCGGATGCATCTGTTTCGGTATAGGGTCCTGATAGTTCTATTGGTTGAGAGCCTTCATAAACAGCTTTAATATGTTCACCCGAGATTAGAACAGACCCGGTGAAAGTTCTGCCTTCATTTACAATAGTTGCATTTCGAACAATATGTAATCTACTCATAATTTTAACTGGTTCAATATCCGTTGGCTCAATAATTATTGGAACAAAGCCCTGTTCTGAATAGATTTAAGTGGATCGTGATCCTGATTTTAAATCTCCCGGATTTTTGCTTTATTTCTTTCCTTTCGTTGGATATTTCCGGATCAAGCTATTTAGCTTTAATTGCATTACACCAAAAAATGCTTCACCAAAAATACCACCATTCATTTTTGAAGTTCCTAAAACCCGGTTAATAAATATAATTGGAACCTCTTTCAAGGTAAAACCACATTTGAAAGCCGTAAATTTCATTTCAATCTGGAAAGCATATCCCTTAAAGCGGATTCTGTCTAATTCTATGGTTTCAAGCACTTCCTTTCGATAACATTTAAACCCGGCAGTTGTATCGGCAATATGAACACCCAGTACAAAACGAACATATTTAGAAGCAAAATAAGACATCAAAACTCTTCCAATAGGCCAGTTTACCACATTAACACCTGTCACATAACGGGAGCCGATGGCTACATCAGCGCCTTGAAATGCACAGGCATCGTATAACTTATTTAAATCAACAGGATTATGCGAAAAATCGGCATCCATCTCAAAGATATATTCGTAGTCATGCTGTAAAGCCCATTTAAATCCGGCAATGTATGCGGTTCCCAATCCAAGTTTACTTTTTCGTTCGATCAGAAACAACCGGGTAGGAAATTCAACTTGCAATTTTTTTATTATTGTGGCAGTACCATCAGGGGAACCATCATCAATTACTAAAATATCGAAAGTATTTGGTTGTTCGTATACAACACGAATAATATTCTCGATATTTTCCTTTTCATTGAATGTTGGAATAATAACCAGATTTAATGGCATTTTGTTGAGTTTGAAGGGTTGAGTGTTTGAAAATATATGATTCGGACTATTAAATTAATTCTGTCTTTTTTTATTTTTGAAATCTATGCTTTATTCCTGATTTTAATTACCTGATTCAATTGTTAAGTAATTTTACAAATCGAATAATCTAGTTGTTGATTTACAAAGTATTGTATTTCAACGTCCTGTCAATTATAAATTAATATTTATTGATTAATAATTACTTATATTCGGCGTTACTTCTGATTTAAGTTACTAAGCAGAATTTTCTGCGTTTTACTTAATCAAATTGACTTCTATTTTAAAAAATATAAATTTCAGATGGAACAAGTCGATCCAATGTAATAAGCTGAACATCTTTACCAACGACAATCTGCTTGTTTTCCAAATAGTTTTGAATAGTTGTATAAGCCACATTCGGCAAATTATTTTCACGGCTTAAATGACACAGAAAAATATTTTGTAGTTTAGAGTTATAGTTTTCGGCTAAATACAAGCCGGTCTGATCATTACTTAAATGGCCGGTATCGGCTGCAATCCTTTTCTGTAAGTGGATAGGATATGGACCTTGTTTAAGCATCTGCACATCATAATTTGCTTCCAGGACTATAAAATCGGACATCGCCAACTGGACTGCAACTTCTTCGCCGATATACCCCAAATCAGTAGCAAATGTAAATTTTTTATCTTTGTATTCAATTGTATATCCTACATTATCAGTGGCATCATGCGACACTGCAAAGGCTGTAACTTTAAATTCACCAACCTGGATTGTTTCATTCTTTTCAATATATTTTCTGCTTGAATACAACTTTTCGGTAACGCAATAACTATGTTGTATCCCTTCGTGTACCTTTCGGGTTGAATAGATCGGAACCCTGTATTTTTCTCCGATTGGTCCGACTGCTTTAATATGATCGGCATGATCGTGTGTCACGAATACACCCCATATATTTTCAAAATCAAGTCCCAGGTTTTTTAAACATTTGCGGATAGAACGAACACCAATCCCGGCATCGATCAATAATCCATTAGAAGCATTGCCAATAAAATAACAGTTTCCACTACTCCCACTACCGAAACTTTGAAACCGTAATTTATCCATTATCTCCTTTTAAGTTGACAAAATTAACACTAAAAACGGAAGAATGAGTACAAATAATCGGAAATAACGTTAATCGATACTAATCGAATTACCAATTACCTAAAAAACAAACAGATAGAAATATTTTCAATCGGTTTGTTTCACTAATTAATCCAATTATTATATTTTATACTCACGTATCGTAACTAAAAGTTACAAAATGACTTTTTTATTTTTCAATTTGCAACTACATCGAAAATTATACTTCAATCGTACATCCTGTTTAAAGGATACAATAAAAAAAGGATTCCTGCATAAATGCATCCTTTCTATTAAAATATTCCAGAAAAGACTCTGATTATTTTTAATTAAATTGAAGTAAATTATTTATAACATCTGAAAAATAAATTTGGTTCATTTACAATAGAATTATAAGAATCTTACTCAGTTGAAACAAAATACTCTGCCTCAAAATCGCAAAGTCTCAAAACTACACAACCAAAATTTAAATTTGTCTGAAAAGTTTGAAGAATCAGCCTATCAGACTAATTTTCAGCCAGCTGACGGATTGTAACTATGACATTTCAATCAGAACCGAGCAACCTTTTCAACGTCACTATGGTTTCTTTTCTACTTTCACCCACAAATTTATGAACTCTTATACTTCAGAATTTTCTTACTTTATATTTTGTAAAAAATTGATTTCGGTTTTTCTAACTTCATTAATTTTTACAGAAAGTTGATTCTTCATATCCGTATTTTTTTGTTCCAACTCCATAATCTTTGGAGCCATAACCGACCTTTCTGTTTCATTTTCTGTCTTGGAGTATTTTGCCCGCAGATCAGATAAATCTTTTACTTTATTATTTAATTCAACTGAAAAATCGTGTAAAGCATTCCAGAGTTTGACAGCTTCTTTACTTTTGAATTGATTTATATTGGTGTAAACAGTTGTATCATTTAAAATAAATTCAATTTGGTTTACCGGCTTGGCGAGTTGGGTTTCCATTGTAGAGCCGTTTTCAGGAGTAGAGGCAATCACTTTTTGATAGGTTTTCAAAGCAGCAGACTGACGGATATAATCTTTATCTTCCGATCGAATTATCGTTTTTACTTCATTTGGAATAAAAGTATAAATCATCACTTTATCATCCGGTTGATACCGGTCGGTTGCAAACCATCCCAACTTCCGTTGATCATCGATCACCATCATATAATCATTAAACGGTGAATTAAAAGGCATGCCAATATTTTCAGGAGTCAGATAACTGTCGGTTGTCGGATTATACCGTGTGATAAACAGATCATATCCCCCTATCGAATTTTCTCCATCAGAAGCATAGTACAATGTAACTCCATCAGCCAGTAAAAAAGGGTAGTTTTCGTTCGCTTGCGAATTAATTACTTCGGATATCGAAACAGGTTTTGTCCAGCTATCCAATAATTTATAGGACGTAAACAGGTTTAATTGACCATTTATCGTATCGGAAAAATAGACTCTATCCTGCCGTTGGGTGGTGTATTTTATTCGATCGGCTTTTTTATGCCCATTGAGTTTGATTATTTCCTGGCTGAGAGATCCCAACTCACTGTTGAATTTGAAATACTTTAAAAACTCAACTTTATTAACTACCACACTGTCTATGATCGAAATATCCTCCACCCGTTCCATTAAATGAGCCGCATTTTCCGATTTTTTTATTTTTTCAGTATATTCGGTTAGTTTGCCGTCAGTAGGTTTTAGAGTGGCCATGTATTCCTTGTAAGCCATCGCCGATTCTTCAAATCGATATGAATTATAGTAAAGTTCACCTAAATACAGATTACGTAATGGATACCTCTTTCCGGCAAGTTCAAAATGAGGAATGGCTTTTTCAGCATCATTTAATTCATAGCAACATCGGGCATAACGATAATTAAACAACCCATCTTTGGGTCGCTTTTTTAATAATTCTTCGTAGACCGATCGGGCCTTTCCAAATTGTTTATTATTAAAATATGTTTCACCCTCTGAAATGGTTTGACTATATAACAGAGAATTAAAAATCAGAAAAAGTAAAATTAATTTATATTTCATCCTTGAAAAATTAGAATACTATGACGAACAACAATATTACAAAATTACTACTAATTAACGAAATACTGTTGGTTTTGTTTTAAAAAGTCCATTTTTTTTGAGGTTCAAAAGAAAATTATAACGAAAAAGGCTGTTCGTTTTTTTGATCAATTCAGTAATTTAACTGAATCAATTATTCCTGATTTGAATTATCAGATTCCATTATACAGATTTCTTTGTAAGTGATAAAATCTTTGATATTGATTAAAAAACTTCTTTTTAAAAATGGAAATAAATTGCTGAAATAACTCTATATAATTCAGTTTCGCATTGCTAACAATTCTATGCAACTAATTTTCAGTCAATCCGCTTTAATTTCAATGATATCGTTCAGTTTTGTTGTGTAATTGGGTGATAGGCGCTCCTGTCGCATCTTGTGAATCTTTTTATCCTGCGTTGCCAGTCGCACTTTTTGTTGTCCAAACTTTGTATTTATAGCATCAACTGCTTGCATTAACTTAGCATGTTTTGGATTGCTTCTATAAAACAATGACTGCTGGTATTCAGTCTCGGAGACAAAATTCATAAGTATTACCCCGGCACGTTTATATCCGATTCCGTTTTTGAAAATAGCCTGTAATCCCTGCAAGGCAAATTTTGCCAGTTCAATAGCCGAACTCGTCGGAAAAGGGAGTTTTATTACAGCCTGATTTGAATATTGCTCATCGTTTTCTTTGAACCTGTTCGATTCAATAAATACTGTCAGGGCATTGCACAACGCATGCTGACTCCTGAGTTTTTCGGCACAACTGACGGTAAAAGTGACAATCCGTTCCCTTACCTCTTCAAAAGTCCGGCAATCGCGATCAAAAGTCCGGGTGGTTGCTATACTTTGTTTTGGTTCAACCGGTTCCATTTCGAGTGTTGGGATACCATTCAGGTCATCCTGCAGACGCATCCCCACAACCGTCATATTTTTCAGCACGCAGGTTTTATTCAGTTGACAAAAGTCGTAAGCCTTGTTTACTCCCAATGATTTTAATTTTTTGGCATTTCGTCGTCCAATTCCCCAAACATCCTCCACATCGAGCCATTTCAGCGCTTTTATTCGTTTATCTTCTGTGTCGATCACATAACATCCACCGGTTTTATCTGTAAATTTCTTTGCGATCCGGTTCGCTGCTTTAGCCAATGATTTAGTGGGTGCAATCCCTACCGAAACAGGAATGCCTGTCCACTGTAGCACCTGCGTCCTCATCTTTAGCCCATACTCCGTCAGGTCGCACTTCATCCCGTTAAGTTTCAGAAAACATTCGTCGATGCTATAGATTTCCTGTTCGGGACTGTAATTGGATAATATGTTCATCACCCGGTTACTTAAATCACCGTAGAGGGTAAAGTTTGCAGAGAATACATGAATATCATGTTGTTCAAAAACGTGCTTGTATTCGAATGCAGGTGCCCCCATGGGAATACCACATGCTTTAGCTTCGTTACTTCGGGCTATGACACACCCATCATTGTTGCTCAAAACAACAATCGGCTTCCCTCTGAGTGCCGGGTTAAATACCCGTTCGCACGAAGCATAGAAATTATTACAGTCAATCAGGGCATACATATTGGTGACGTTTTACCTGCTTTTAAAGTAGTAAAAAACACAAACCAAATTTTATACATCAAATTAGATTTGTGTATTCATTGATTTATCCACTAAGCTTACCGTTTTTTTATCCGAATAATCGCGGCTTGCTATCTGGATTTCTGTAGTTAACAGATTATAAATCATGAATAAAACAATTCCAATAAAATATTGTTTAAGCTTTATTTTCTAAAAAGACACCTACTCAACTCATCCTTTACCGGAAGAATCACCTGTAATTAGTACTGAAATTTCTTACAAATTCTGCTTTGACAAATTAAAATATCAAAGATAAAACTATATAAAACAGGTTTCTTTTTTACTTTAAAATTCTATATAAATTCAAAATAATTCGAAACCATCGTTCTTTCTTTTTGCACATTTTATCCTGGCAATCCTGTCTGAAAATTCAATCAGTCAAAGTAGAATTAAAATATAAATTCTATAAGTTGAGATATTGGACGGTTTAAACACCGAAATCTGTTATTTTTTTAAGTCCTGAAATTTTAATCCCCTTCACTACCCCTTCACTAAATGTATAGAGATATTACGGTGGTATTACGGTGGTATTACGGTGGTATTACGGTATTAATGCGGTCTAATGTTAGACCGTAATATCTCCGTAATACCTCCGCATGACAAGGGTTATTTTTTCTTAATACTTCCATTGTGTATTCAAAGGTTAACCGAAGAGGTAATAGATGAGTCCAGTGTTGTGAGTTTTGTGCTCAACATTCCGTGTTCCGTGTTCGGTATCACGCATTGCGTGTCGGGCATTGTATGTCGGGCATTGTATGTCGGGCATTTTTTTCTCAGTTAAGAAATCTGTTTTAATAGAAAAATAATTCCGGGTTAAAATGGTTTTTTCTAATTCTGCTTTTTTAAAATTAAAAACAATCAAATACTAATCCTCAATAGTAAAATTATAATCTGTCAAAGTAGAAATAACTTGATGAGTGATTAAAAAAGAATGATAGTCATTTTCTGACATTTTCAATGCACAGTATTAAATCATATGTGCAATATTTAGCATTTTTTAAATATGATAACGCCCGGATTATAGTGGTCGACCAGTAAAAATGCTTATTTTTGCAACAGTAAAACAGGATTAATTAAAGAAATATTTCCGTAATTCCCTGTTTATCAATTTTCAATACATTCTACAAAATGTAAAAATGTATTTAAAAGTTCCACTAACGTTGGAAAAACAAAAATGACCTTAAATCTATTGACATCTTTACTGCCAAACGAAATATCTGCCAAAGAAATGCGTATTAACCAATGCGCATCCATTGGGGGTCTCTCCATCATTAAAAGCATTGCTTTTATCCCAATCCCCGGACTAACGAACATTAGTCAAATTTCAACAATCAGAATAAAACACACAACTAAAAATACAATCCAGTGCAAGATTTAACCCATCAACACCACGCAGCTACCTTAAAGTCGCAGGTGGAAGAAGCAACCGGAGTGATTATTTCGCATTGTTATCAATGTGGTAAATGCTCTGCAGGCTGCCCGCTCAACGAAGAAATGGACGTAATGCCCAACCAGATTCTCCGCATGTTGCAACTTGAACTTCCGGGATATGAAGATAAAATTTTATGTTCCTTGTCCATCTGGCTTTGCCTAGCATGCGACACCTGCTATTCGCGTTGCCCGCAGGAAGTAAAACTTTCGCAGGTAATGGATTTTCTGCGTCAGGAATCACTGCGTCAGAACAAGGTAAATCCTCAAGCGAAAAATATTTTGCAATTCCACAAGGCATTTTTAGATTCAATCAAAATGAACGGAAAGCTCCATGAAGTCGGGTTGACCATTGATTATAAGCTCAGGACCTTGAATCTGATCCAGGATGTACAACTTGTACCCTCCATGATTGCCAAAGGGAAACTCAATATATTTCCACATCAGGTACAAAACACGAAAGAGATCGCTAAGATTTTTAAAAGAATTAGTGAAGGTACGGGGGAATAGTTGATTGGTTGATTGGTTGATTAAGTTGATTAAGTTGATTGAGTTGATTGGTTGATTGGTTGATTGGTTGATTGGTTGATTAAGTTGATTTAGAAAAATAAGTTAAATAGGTTTGCAATTATCCGATTAATGGAATGCAGACTTTAGACAAAAAATATATGAGAATAGGTTTTTATCCCGGATGCTCGCTCGAAGGATCGAGTAAAGAATACTGTGATTCGCTATTTGCAGTTGCCGAAAAATGCAACGTAACTCTCGAAGAAATTAAAGACTGGAATTGTTGTGGTGCTTCGGCAGCACACAATTTGAATCATGAACTTGCCATTGCACTTCCGGCACGAACCCTGGCCTTAGCCGGGAAACAAGGATTAACTGAAATCGTGGTTCCCTGCGCAGCCTGCTACAGTCGGATGGCAACATCCAAAAACGAAATCAGCAGCAATGTTGCCACCAGACAAAAAATTGAGAAGCACATTGATCTCAAACTGTCGGCTGACATTCAGATACTGACTGTATTCGAATTCCTGCAAAAATACATTTTCCCGGTTGTTGATGAACACATAGTAAACAAGTTGAATCAAAAAGCGGCATGTTATTATGGTTGTTTATACTCCCGTCCAAAAGAGACTGCAGCCATAGAGCAAATTGAAAACCCCATGGAAATGGATGTGGTGATGGCAAAAGCCGGGGCGACACCTATTGACTGGGCTTATAAAACTGAATGTTGCGGTGCCGGTTTTACCATGTCGCGTACTGACATTGTAGCAAAACTTTCAGGGAAAATTATAGAAGATGCCGCCGACCGCGGTGCCGAATCAATCATTGTGGCTTGCCCTATGTGTCACGTCAACCTGGACATGCGCCGTCCTGAAATAAAAAAACAACTTAATAAAGATATAAATATACCCGTACTGTTTATCACCCAGGCATTGGGACTGAGCATGGGCATTTCAGCGGACAGGCTTGGACTGAACAAGCATTATGTACCGACTGATAAAGTAGTTAACTGTATGGAAAAACTGGAGGCTTAAAATATGGCAAGAATTGGAGTTTTTATCTGTCATTGTGGCGAGAATATATCCGCAACAGTTGATGTAGCCAAAGTTGCCGAGAAAGCCGGGAAACTTTCGGGAGTAGCTTTTAGTGTTGATTATAAATACATGTGTTCAGATCCGGGACAGACCCTGATTATTGAATCCATCAAAAAACATAAGCTTACAGGTATTGTGGTGGCAGCGTGTTCACCACGTATGCACGAAGGTACATTCCGGAAAGCAGCAGAAAAGGCGGGTATCAATCCGTATCTCTGCGAAATGGCTAATATCCGCGAACAGGTGTCGTGGGTACATCCTAAATCGGATGCCACAACTCAAAAAGCGCTGGACATTGTCCGCACATTGGTCGAGAAGGTAAAGAAGAATGTAGCTTTATTCCCAATTAAAGTTCCGGTTACCAAAACAGCGTTGGTGATTGGTGGTGGAATTGCCGGGATTCAGTCAGCTCTTGACATTGCAAATGCCGGTCATCAGGTGATTATGGTGGAGAAAAAACCATCCATTGGCGGTCATATGTCACAACTTTCCGAAACATTCCCGACACTCGACTGTTCGCAATGTATCCTTACACCCCGCATGGTGGAAGTGGCACAACATCCGAATATTACCCTGTATACCTATGCAGAGGTAGAAAGCGTTTCAGGTTTTGTGGGCAATTTTGATGTCAAAATCAGGATGAAAGCTAAAAGTGTGGATATGAAAAAATGTACCGGTTGTGGTGCCTGTTCACAAAAATGTCCAACAAAAAAGATACCGGATGAATTTAATGAAGGCATGGGATTCCGTACGGCCATTTATTCACCGTTTCCACAGGCTGTACCCAACAAGCCGGTTATCGACAGAGACCATTGCAGTTGGTTTACAAAAGGTGGAAAATGCGGATTGTGTAAGAAAATATGTCCTACCGGGGCTATTGATTATGAAACACAGGATGAATTTATCGATGTACGGGTCGGGGCTATCATTACTGCTACCGGATTTGATTTGAAACATGCCGACTTCTTCCCTGAATACGGTTATGGACAATTCAAAGATGTGATCGACGGAATGCAATTCGAACGGCTGGCATCGGCATCAGGCCCTACTGCCGGTGAAATACGCAGGCCTTCGGATGGAAAGATTCCTGAAAAAATAGTATTTGTAGCTTGTGCCGGATCACGTGATAAAGCAAAAGGAATTGAATATTGCTCCAAGATCTGTTGTATGTACACGGCAAAACATGCCATGCTTTACAAGCATAAGAATCATGAAGGGAAAGCCTATGTTTTCTATATGGACATTCGGGCTGCCGGTAAGAATTACGATGAATTCGTTCGTCGTGCCATCGAAGATGATGATGTAAACTATATCCGTGGGCGTGTTTCGCGCATTTATGAAAAAAACGGCAAGCTCATTGTGAAAGGGGTAGATACCCTTATGAACTCTGAGCCTGTTGAAATTGAAGCCGATATGGTGGTACTTGCAACAGCTGTTGTAGCCAATGCAGGTGCTGAATCGTTGGCACAAAAGCTTCATATCAGTTACGATCAGCATCATTTCTTCTCGGAAGCACATCCCAAACTAAAGCCGGTTGAAACAAATACTGCCGGTATCATGTTAGCCGGAGCCTGCCAGAGTGCCAAAGACATACCGGAAACGGTTTCTCAGGCATCTGCTTCAGCCAGTAAAGCGATTGGCTTATTCTCCAGCAGCGAAATGACCCGCGAACCGATAGTTGCCGTGGTAAACCGCCAGGGGCCGCCAAACTTTACCAGTTGCACCGGGTGTTTGCTTTGTATGGAGGTATGTCCGTATCATGCTATCGAAAAAGAAGAAATTAAAGACCGTGCCGGAAACCTGATTAAGGTGGCTGCACGGGTCAATGCAGGCCTTTGCCAGGGTTGCGGAACCTGTGTGGCCATGTGTCGCAACAAGTCCATCGATATACAGGGTTTCACAAACGACCAGATGATGTCGGAAGTAATGGCAATGCTTAATTCATAATTTATAATTCAAAATTCATAATTGAAAGATAATGTCAGAACAATTTGAACCAAAAATAGTGGCTTTCGTCTGCAACTGGTGTACCTACGCCGGTGCCGACCTTGCCGGAACGAGCCGGACTAAATACGCGACCAACGTGAGCATCATCCGCTTTCCGTGTACGGGACGTATTGACTTTATGTTGTTGATGAAGGCCTTCGAGAATGGTGCCGATGGAATTATAGTTTCGGGATGCCATCCCAACGATTGTCATTATACCTCAGGCAATTTCCATGCTCGCCGCCGTTGGATGGTCTACAAGTCCATGCTTGATTTTATGGGATTTGATACCGACCGTATCACATTTTCGTGGGTATCGGCAGCCGAAGGCACCAAATGGGCCAACCTGGTCAACGACACCACGGAGAAAATACGGGAGAAAGGTCCCTTTACCGAATTCAAGAATCTGGATTATTCAAACTTTGAAAAAATAAACAATGACGCCATTACAGACTAAAGTAGCCGAATTGTTCGAAAACGGAACAATTACTCTGATGATTGGATTTAAGAGTGCCCTTACCAAGCTACCGGTTCCCTTTTTCTTCAATACAGCTTCGCAGGTAGAACAACTTATATTTACCCCCGAATGCAAAGGGAATCTTTCAGTATACCTCCATAAGCCGGAAGTTAAACAGGCTAAGAAAGTCGGTTTGCTGGCTAATATCTCTACACTGCGAGCCTTGGTACAACTTACTTCGGAAAATCAACTGGGCGATATCGAAAAAACAGTACTTACCATGAATGCTCAAAACGAAGTAGTTGTCTTTGAGAACATGGATGAAGTGGAAGTATATGTTCAGGCTAATTTCCCTGAATATTCGGAAGAAGATAAAAAACTGCTTGAACAGTTAAATGCAATGACCCGTACCGAACGTTGGCAATACTGGACCGATCAATTCTCAGCATGCGTGAAATGTTACGCCTGCCGTGCAGTGTGTCCGATGTGCTATTGCTCATCCTGCACGGTAGAATGCAATCAACCACAATGGATCAAGGTCTCCTCCGAAACGAGCGGGAACCTGGAATGGCATACAACCCGTGCGATGCACCTGGCAGGACGATGCATTAACTGTGGCGAATGCGGACGAATTTGTCCCGTAGGAATACCTGTTCATTTACTCACCGCACAGATGAACCTTGATATTGAAAAAGAATTCGGTGCAAAAACCGGTTTTTCCTGCCATAGCGGATATGCCCTGAATACCTTTAAAGCAGGAGATAAAGAACAATTCATCAAATAACAGACCCTCTGCCCCCTTAAGGGGGTTTAAGAATATGGAAATAAAAAATATTAAATCGTCCGATATACCTGCTTTTTTTAATCAATTGATTGGATCGGGCAAAGTTGTGTTAGCTCCGGTGTTGAAAAAAAGCGGAAAGGTGTTCTTCGAACCGGTACAAGCATATAGCCAGGTAGCTACCGATTATATTCAAACCGGGTTTTCGGCTAAATCAGTAGTATTCCCAAAGGTGGAAGTGCTGTTTTCTTATACTAAAACAGAAGAAGGTATTGAACTGAAAGATTCAATCGCCGATATCCCTGAAACTGTTGTCTGGGGACTTCGTCCCTGTGATGGATCGGCATTCAACTATATGACGGAATTCTTTTTAAAAGAAAACCCGGATGCCTATTATGCAGCACGCAAGGAGAAAACAACCCTGATTACTGTCAGTTGTGCTAAAGCTGATAACGCCTGTTTTTGTACTTCCGTGGATTTGAATCCGGGAAGCACGTCAGGTAGCGATGTGTTGCTCACGTTAATGGGTGAAGATACCTACGTAGAAGTAATGACACCGAAAGGTAAAGCAGCCATTGACACTTCAGCTGCATTATTTACAGCAAGTGAAGAAAAAAACAAAGATGAATATTTGGCAAAAATTGATGTTAAATTCTCGATGGAAGAAATAAAAGAACATATCAAAACAGCCTACGACAGCGTTGAATGGAAAAACGTCTCAATGGGTTGCTTCGGTTGTGGCGCATGTGCATTCTCATGTCCTACATGCAGTTGTTTTGATATTCAGGATGAAGGGACTCAAAATAAAGGTCAACGCCTACGTTGCTGGGATTCATGTGGATTCGGGCTGTTCACAAAACACAATTCAGGTCATAATCCAAAGACCAATCAGACCGAACGTCGACGTCAGCGATTGATGCATAAATTTAAATATTCAGTTGAAAATCTGGGTATTGTAAGTTGTGTCGGTTGTGGGCGATGCATACGTGTGTGTCCTGCCCATTTGAATATATTTGAGAATATTCTGAGTGTGACGGAATAAATGTTCCGCGTTTCGTGTTCCGTGTTCCGCGTTCCGCGTTTCGTGTTCCGGGTTCCGCGTTCCGCGTTTCGTGTTCCGGGTTCCGCGTTCCGCGTTCCGGGTTCCGGGTTACTGAGCAGAAGTAAGCACCCTTAGATGATAAGTGAATTTAAATAAAGTACAACAATAAAAACAGTTCACAAGTATGAATTGTGAATTATGAATTAATACTATTTCCATGGAAACAAAGAATCAATATATTCCGTATAAAATGCGAATTGCCAACATTGTAGAAGAGGCACCGCTTGTTCAGACTTACCGATTGGAGTTTGTCGATGAAAAAGATGCGGATCAGTTTACTTTCAGAGCCGGTCAGTTCGCAGAATATGGAGTCTTTGGTGAAGGAGAAAGCACCTTTTGTATTGCCTCCTCTCCTACCCGCGAAGGTTACCTGGAATGTACATTCCGCAGTTCTGGACGGGTTACAAAAGCCCTGGCGAATTGTGAACTGAATGATATTATCGGACTTCGTGGTCCTTTTGGGAATACATTCCCCATTGAAGAATGGTATGGTAAAAACATTGTGTTTGTTACCGGTGGTATTGCACTGCCTCCCCTACGTAGTGTGATCTGGAACCTGCTCGACCAACGGGATAAATTTGGTGAAATATCCATTTATTACGGGGCACGTTCCGTGAATGACCTGGTATACAAAGAAGAACTGGAAGAATGGAAAAACCGTGGTGACGTGAAACTCTTTGTTACAGTCGATCCGGGTGGTGAAACACCCGATTGGAAAGGGCTGGTAGGTTTTGTACCCACTATCCTGGAACAGAATCCACCAAAGAGTGAAAATGCAGTGGCTATCGTTGCCGGACCTCCTATCCTGATAAAAATGGGAATGCCAATACTAAGCAAAAACGGCTTTGACAATGCCAATATCTACACGACCCTGGAGAACAGAATGAAATGTGGTGTAGGCAAATGCGGGCATTGCACCGTGGGTAAAACCTATATTTGTAAAGACGGTCCTGTGTTTACGTATGAAGAAGTACTCAACATGCCGGCTGAATATTAGTCGGTAGTTGGTAGTTGGTAAAAAAGAATATGAATGAAGTTGTGCAGGGTAATACTTGTACAACTTTTTTTTTGGAGATGCAGAAAGAAGTTAATTAATTATCATAAATAAACCTATACTGACATAATAATTATTTTGCACATATAAGTTAAAATACCGGATAGTCATTTTATCTTTGCATCCTTAAACAAAAACTTAAGTCTTTATGTTTAAATGATTCAAATCCCCTATTAATTTAGGATGAATATTAAACGAATTTTTCAGACATAATATGAAATATATAACCAGTATTTTGATTGTACTTTCATTTTTCACAGGATCGTATGCACAGCTAAAAAAGAATGTTGACATCATCCGGATCTCTACTCCCCTTACTATTGATGGTGTTCTTGATGAAGATGTTTATAAACAGGTAAAACCAGCCACTGATTTTGTTCAGATCCAGCCTTATAATGGCAAACCGGCAATGAAACCTACTGAAGTTTACTTTTTCTACGATGAGACTTCCATCTATGTCGGAGCAATGCTGTATGATCATCCCGACAGCATTTTTAATTATCTGACAGCACGGGATAATACCGGGATGTCCGATTATTTTGGCCTGTACATCGATCCTTATAATCAGGGTCAGCTGGCTTACGGTTTTTTTATAACTCCGGCGGGTGTACAAATGGATTTGAAAGCCATTAAAAGCGACGATGATAATGAAGACGGGAACTGGAACGCTGTATGGGAAAGCAAAACCAGAATCACAGATAAAGGATGGACTGTAGAGCTGCGAATTCCATTTTCTGAACTCAGGTTTTCAGAGAAAACAGGGAGTACCTGGGGACTGAATATGTTCCGGAATATCAGAAGGTACAACTCCAATAATTCATGGAACTTTATCGACCGCAATGTATCCGGGTTTATTCATCAGGAAGGACATATGACAGGAATTAAAGACATAAAACCACCTGTCAGACTTTCGTTTACACCTTATCTGGCAACGTACTACCAGCCGAAAAGCAGTACCGAATCTTCCAGCTTCTTATACAAAGGAGGTCTCGACCTTAAATACGGGATTAATGATGCCTTTACCCTCGACATGATGCTGGTTCCTGATTTTGGACAGATACAATCGGATGATAAAAAACTAAACCTGTCACCTTTTGAATTGTACTACAGTGAAAAAAGGCAATTCTTTAACGAAGGCACAGAGCTTTTTCAACGTGCAAACATCTTTTATTCACGACGCATTGGTGCATCACCAAAATTCTCAGCGGATAATTCACTTTCCAATAATGAAATTATCGACTACAATCCGAGTGAGACACAACTTGTGAATGCAACTAAAATATCAGGCAGATCAACAGATGGATGGGGAATAGGGGTATTGAATGCCTTGTCATTACCCTCTTATGCAAATCTGAAAGACACACTCACAGGAAACATCCGAAAGATACTTGTACAACCGCTTACCAATTACAGTGTGTTGTCGGTGGATAAATCGTTGAAGAATAACTCGTATTTCAGCCTGATCAATACAAATGTTTATATGTTTGATAATCCTTTCAGGGCGAATGTTACCGCCACTGATTTCCAGTTAAGGGACAACACAAAGACTTTCGCCATCAAGGGGAAAGGTGCCATCAGCATGCGTGGCGATTCGACAATGGAAACAGGATATTTTGGGTTTCTCCAATTGTTGAAAAACAAGGGAAAGTTTCAATACGGTATTTCACAAAACCTGTATTCGGACAAATATAATCCGAATGACCTGGGATATCTTCAAAGAAACAATCAGCTTCTTACCGAATCGTATATTTATCATCAAAAGGTTGAACCATCCGGGATATTCAGGGAGTATAACGGGTATATCTGGTGGGATTACATTCGGATGTATAACCCAAATACTCTGTATGCCAATCAAATGGGCTACAATGCCAATATCACATTTAAAAACAATTACTACATCAACATCAACGGTAGCTATTCCACCGACATTCACGATTATTACGAGCCACGGGTTAATAGCCGGTATTATATCAGTCCACGATACTACGTCAATAATTTCAATCTGACCACTGACAACCGTAAACCATTGAATTTTTATTTTCATTATGGGCATACTCAATTGCCTTCCAGTGATCAATACGGTGATTTTGGTGATTTTCAGACAAACCTTCGTGTAGGACAACGTTTTGAATTCAATTATTCATTCAGCTTCAACAACACGACAAATGGTATAGGCTTTGTAGATAAAAACAATTCAAATGATTCAATTATTTTTGCCAAACGGAATGTTCGTTCACTTGAAAACATTGTATCCACATCCTATATCCTGAGCAATAAAGCCAGTTTGAATTTAAGGGTTCGGCATTACTGGTCGGGAGCTTTGAACAAGAAATATTATTTGCTGGATCATAGTGGATTACTGAATGATTACCCGACCTATTCTCAAAACAAGGATCAAAATTACAATGCCTTTACTATAGATATGATGTTGACCTGGAACTTTGCACCGGGATCCGAACTCGACTGTTCATGGAAAAATACAGCCTTCACCGACCAGACTACTTACAATACTAATTACTGGTTAAATTTGCATAATTCATGGATCAACCAACTGAACAGTCTTTCAGTGAAAATATTATATTATATCAACTACAACAAATTGATAAAGAAAAAAAGATAATATACGTATTAATTTATTCTAAGTATGGAGTTTTAAAGGTATTCCGATAAAACTCCATTCATTTATTGTTACGGATTAAATATGATTCACCCCGGATATTTGTTTTTTAATTTATTCAACAACACATTGAATTGATTATTAAAGCTAAACGAAAAATATTTTTGTTCGATAACATCGAATCGTTGTAATATCTCGTTTTGCTTTTCAACACTGAACAGTTTGTTGGCAATTGGAAAAATAATTTCTTCTTCTCTTCGAATATGGTTCTTAATAGCAATTACATAATTAGTCAGACTATCTGCTAACAGTTCACCCGAAAAATCATTTCCTATTTTGCAGTTTACTACACAGCTGCTTATATCTTTTAAATACCTTTCTGAAATTATATGTTCGTAATTAACAATACTTAGTGGTGCCGTATCCTTAGGTATTCCTGAGGATATTAATTCGGGATAAAATACATCATCTTCTTTGCCGTGATGATTTTTTTCTATAATAATTATCAAATAATCAACAATTTCTTCTACGTCATTCGGATAAAAAACTTCTTTTGATTTTATCTTCAACGCAATTTTGGTCATAATTTCGAGTAATTCATTTATTTTTTCATGTTCTTTTATCAAATTTTCAGTTGGAGTCATGATATACAGATTTTAAAATTGATTCATTATTCTATTTTACAAAATCGAATATTCGATTCAGATTGATATGTAAAATCTGCTCAAAAAATCATTGATAAATTTAATTATCAAAAGTGATTTCAGGAGCAGATTATACTAAAACAATACTAACTTGTAATTGTCTTATACTTTTAGTTCAGGATTGTAAAATATCAATTTCGTCTTATAAAATAACACAACCAATTTTACCATCCAAAATAATTAGTTATTTTCGGCAGTTTTCACTTTCTCTTCGTTTTTGTCTGTGGATTGATGAGTAAAGTCAACGACATTTGCCTTCACTTTTCCAAATTTTTGAGATACATTTTCGGCAAATTCACTGTATTTATCTTTCAGAACTTCAACTTCTTTTTCTCCCATTCGATGAATTTTTCTACGAAGCGCTGCCCCTTTAGCAGGAGCGAATAAGATTCCTAATACTGCACCAACGGCAGCTCCTGCTACAAAACCTAATGCTAATTTTCCTGTGTTCATAATGCTGTTTTTATTATTAATTTGTAAATAAAGTATGATTACAAAATTAAATCTATCGGGTCTGAACGTTGTTATACAATGGTTGAAAAGAGTTGCTATATTCCCACTTTATTGGATTTGTCATTGTATTTATTTAATCTTGTATTTCAATAAAATTGTGTTGTATTTTCCTTCTACAGAATTTAAATATCCCTAATTCCGAAAAAGATTTAATTTGTACCAACTTCCTGATAAATCATTAAGTTCTGGACATTTCATGAAAATCTACATTTCATGAATTTCATGAATCTTACTTTTCTCCTTTCGTTTAGCGTCCTTTAAAGCACGCTTTTCTTTCAAGTTTTTAAGGGGTACTTTTTTACTTGACTTTTCTTTGGGCTCTTTTGCTTTAGACATGATCGTATGAGTTTAATTATTTAACCTAATCCTAAAAACGTACAAAAGTTTTTGTTGTTTACATATCTGATATCTACCACCAAAAATAGTTAAACGGGAAATAATTTCTTTGACTCATTTTAGTTTCAAACGTATAGATGTTGAAATTGTTTTTTAGATTTTGAAATTTTAGAATCATTTTAATGATGATTTAAATTGTAAAAGCATATTAAAATATAGATATTATTAAACACAAACTAAATATTATTCAATAAAACATGCATAATTTCAATTAATTCATTACTTTTGCTAAATATAATGTCAATAATATGTTACCAACCAATTGTCCAAGCTGCCATTCGCAACTTAAAGTTAAATGTTTAAAATGCGATAACTGCGAAACAGAAGTAAGCGGTATATACGATATGCCGGTTTTAGCTCGTCTTTCTTATGAAGATCAACAGTTTATTAAACGCTTTGTTATTAACAGCGGCAGTCTAAAAGAAATGTCTTCCGAACTGAAACTTAGTTACCCGACCGTTCGAAATATGCTTAATGAAATTATCACTAAAATAAAAGGAGATGAAAAGTAAAGATATTTTCAGTTTAATGCTAAATCCTTTTACCCGGATAGCAGGATGGCAGGCATTCGGAGTGGGATTCGTATTTGTACTATTTACCGGAATTATCTGCACTTTCAGCAATGTCGCTTTTGATGGCGTAATTGACATGCACTTAGTTAAAAATATCACATTATTACAATCGTTCGAATTGCTTGCTATCGACCTGCTAAGTGTAGTGACCGTCATGATTGCTACCGGATTTATCGTCTCTAAAAGCTTCAGAATCATAGATATTCTTGGCACTATGACTTTATCAAGATCACCACTTATAATTTTAGCTTTTGCCGGATATTTCACAGTATCCCCCGATATAAATGAACTAATAAAAGATCCAATCCTTGTTTTTCAATCCATTTCGTTTATTATTGTCATCTTACTATCTATTCCGGTAACCATCTGGAGCATTATTTTGATGTTTAATGCAATGAAAATATCCTGTGGGATACAGGGGAATAAATTAGGATCAGCTTTTATTATAGCTTTGCTGGTTGCTGAAGTAATTTCTAAAATACTGATTTTTAATCTTATCAGGTTATAAAATAAAATGTATTATATTTTTTGAATAAACAGTTTACGATTACACAGAGAATCATAAAAAAGGACTCAACCTGGAATTATAAGTCACTTTGTTTCTTAAAAACAATATTATATTCAAATCAACTAACCAATCTCAAAATGAAAAAACATCTATTAATCAGTTTCTTTCTAATTTCAAATTTACTGGCTTTTGGTCAGGACATTACAGGTGAATGGAACGGGACTTTAAAGGTACAGGGCATTCAACTGAGGCTTGTCATGCACATAACTAAAACCGATTCAGTCTATAGTGCTACTATGGATAGTCCCGATCAGGGAGCAAAGGATATTCCAATGAGTAAAGTCAGCTTTGAAAATTATGTTTTGAATATCGAAATGCTTGCAGCCAATATTAAATACACCGGGAAATTAGACAGTACAGGTGTTGTAATTGGAACATTTAGTCAGGGCGGACAATCTTTCCCGATGAACTTAAGCCGTAAAGCAGTAGAGAAAGTAGTAATCAGAAGACCACAGGAACCATCAAAACCATATCCATACTATTGTGAAGAAGTGACTTTTACGAACATGAAAGATAATATTACTTTAGCCGGAACATTGACCCTACCAGCAAAAGAAGGCAAATTTCCGGTTGTGGTATTAATTACGGGAAGCGGACCTCAGAATAGGGACGAAGAACTGATGGGTCATAAACCATTTCTGATATTATCGGATTATCTAACCCGGCATGGAATTGGGGTATTACGCTATGATGATCGCGGATCTTTCGCTTCGAAAGGTAATTTTGCAAAAGCCACCACATTCGACTTCGCTAGGGATGTCGAAGCAGCTGTCGGTTATTTAAAATTACGCAAAGAGATTGATAAAAAAAATATCGGGCTGATCGGGCACAGCGAAGGTGGCATCATTGCACCCATCGTTGCTGTAAAAGATAAAGATGTCAGTTTTATAGTTTTAATGGCGGGGACAGCCATTTCGGGCGGTGATATTCTTCTTTTACAACAGGAATTAATCGGACGTGCCTCAGGGATCAAAGAAGAAGAGTTGAAAATGACAGCCGACATAAACCGGGAAGTCTATAAAATTATCCGTAATACTCCGGACACCACTAAATTAAAAGTTGAAATAAAAGATTATTTAAAACCCCGTATCAACGAGATCCCGGGATTAATAATTCCGAAAGGGATGACCGGTGATGAAGTAATTCAAAGTCAGATTGGCATAATCACTTCACCCTGGATGTTGAACTTTATAAAATATGATCCGGCGCCCATGCTGGAAAAAGTGAAATGCCCGGTATTGGCAATAAACGGAAGCAAGGATATACAAGTGCCATCCGTAGTAAACTTACCTGCCATTGAAAATGCCCTGAAAAAAGGAGGTAACAAACATGGTACCATTATAGAATTACCTGGTCTGAACCATTTGTTTCAGGAATGTAAAACCGGATTACCCAAAGAATATAGTGAAATAGAACAAACGATTTCACCGGTAGCATTGAAAACCATTACAGAATGGATCATTAATATTGTCAGGTAATTACTTCTATACATTCTTTTCAAATTTAAATTTTTCAAACTATCAACCGGATGTGGTTGCATTTTGTTTCGAACAAAATGATGGCATTCAAGGTCAGAGAATCTTTTGTGATAATTAAGTACATTTCATCGTATCTTTGCACAGTGTCTATCCTGACTCTTAGATTGTCTTACTTACAAGTCCTATGAGTGATGAAAAATTGACCGCCGTTTTAGAATAAAACCTGCCAATGATAGCAGCTGAATCAAATAAGAAGGGTGATAACCAAGCGAGTAGTTTTTTCTTCAACTGTAGTAATAAAAAAATTGTGATAATCGCCTATCACTATTAAGCATAAATCAGAGCATTAGAACTGACTAACCACCTAAAAAGACTGATGAATTGAACAGTCATTTTAGAGAACAGCAATTATTAAATTAACACAAAACATGACAACCCAACTTTCTGACGAAAATATAAAACAACATATCAAGGAACAGATTGCATACAACAGTGGAAAAAATCTACTTGCTGACGAGCAGATGAATTCATTGCAATTTATTGAAGTCAGTCAATCCCTTGTGGAAAAAATACAACAAATGGATGCGGATACGGAGAGAGAAATGATTAATTTCTTAGCCGATGAAGCGCTTCAGGAATTTTGCAGGGTAAATCAGTATTTCGCATTCAACGCCGAATCGGTAATCGAATTAAAAGCAATATACAGTGAACTAAATCAGAAAATCAGGAAGCTGAATACCGATGCGTCACAACCGGAACTGAATGCTGTTAGTCATGAACATTACCTGAATCTTTGCAACTGGTTAGTTCATACGAATGCTTTTGCCGGTAAAATGTATTCGGGCGATCAGGAATATGCGGTACCGGTAGCCTGCTCGGAATACCCACCCGACTTGCAACTCAGTATCCTGAATATCGATTTAAAACTCTTAATTGAACCGGTGCTGGACATTGGGTGTGGGCGTGAGCTGAATCTGGTAAATTATCTGCGCGACAATGGAATTGAGGCCTATGGAATTGACAGATTCGACAATGATAATCCTTATTACTTCAAAACCGACTGGCTGGAATATAATTTTGACATTCAGAAATGGGGAGGCCTGATCAGTAACCTCGGATTCTCAAACCATTTTGTCCATCACAACCAACGGGCTGATGGTAATTTCCGTGGATATGCCAATAAGTACATGGAAATTCTTAACTCATTGAAAACCGGCGGCTCATTTTATTATGCTCCCGACCTGCCCTTTATTGAAAAGCATTTGGATAAAACCGACTATCTTTTCACCGGATACACAATTGATGGATATGTATTTAAATCAAGCCGGGTAACCAGGTTATGAAGAAGAGGTAAGAGGTAAGAGGTAAGAAATTAGGAATGAGTTGGTAGTTTGTCCAACGGTTAGCTTATTTATATAAATATCTAAACCTGATGTTCAATGTATTTTACACTCTTCTGTTAGCTATCTTGATTTATAAAGAGGATAGAGAGGTCGGAATTTTATGAGAGCTAAGACAAAAGACAAAGAACACCGATCTTCGAACGTTGTGCACGAAACACTGTAGTCTGTCTATCTTTTTTATTTTTCTATCTTTCCAATCAACTCTCACTTATCACTTAAATTCTTTTTTTCTTCTAATCAACATTTTCTCGCCTACTTCCTTTTAGACACCTCTTTTTACCTCAACACTCATTCCACTTTACCTCTTTCTTTCCTACTACCAACTACTTACTTATTCCTAATTTCTTACCTCTTACCCCTTACCTCTCATTTCTATTCCAAGAAAAGAATGTTTCCCTAAAAATGATTATCTTTGCACTCCAAAATAGTAAATGGTAAATGAATAAATAGTAAATAATATAATGGCAAAAGAATTAAAAGAACTCACTTCGCGCAGCGAAAACTACTCCCAGTGGTACAACGATTTAGTAATTAAAGCTGATTTAGCCGAAAGTTCTGCTGTTCGCGGATGTATGGTCATCAAACCTTACGGATATGCTATCTGGGAAAAAATTCAGGCTGAACTGGACCGTATGTTTAAAGAAACAGGTCATGTAAATGCTTATTTCCCGTTGTTTATTCCTAAATCTTTTCTTAGCAAAGAAGCCGAGCATGTTGATGGTTTTGCTAAAGAATGTGCTGTAGTAACCCACCACCGTTTGATGGCAAGCCCTGATGGCAAAGGATTGATTGTAGATCCCGAAGCTAAACTGGAAGAAGAACTGATTGTCCGTCCCACTTCCGAAACCATTATATGGAGCACGTATAAAAACTGGATTCAATCCTACCGCGATTTACCTATTTTGATTAATCAATGGGCCAATGTAGTTCGTTGGGAAATGCGTACCCGGTTATTCCTTCGTACAACTGAATTTCTATGGCAGGAAGGGCATACAGCTCATGCTACCGAAGCAGAAGCACTGGAAGAAAGCCGCAAAATGTTAGAAGTATATGCCGACTTTGCCGAACGGTTTATGGCTATGCCTGTAGTTAAAGGTATTAAATCGGCCAACGAACGGTTTGCAGGGGCTGTTGAGACATTCTGTATAGAAGCGTTAATGCAGGATGGTAAAGCTTTACAGGCTGGTACCTCTCATTTCCTGGGTCAGAATTTCGCCAAGGCTTTCGATGTTACTTTTGTGGATAAAACCAATAAGATGGATTATGTATGGGCTACATCATGGGGAGTATCTACCCGCCTGATGGGAGCATTAATCATGACTCATTCCGATGATAACGGATTAGTGCTACCTCCAAACCTGGCACCTTTTCAGGTCGTTATTGTGCCTATTTATAAAAACGAAGAACAACTGTCCGCCATCTCCGAGAAAGTGGCTGAAATCACCTCTAAACTCAAAACATTGGGTATTTCTGTGAAGTATGACAACAACGACAATAAGAAACCGGGGTGGAAATTTGCAGAATATGAATTGAAAGGTGTTCCTGTTCGTTTGGCAATGGGCGCACGTGATCTTGAAAACGGAACTGTCGAAGTTGCCCGCCGTGACACCCTGACCAAAGACACCGTATCGCTTGAAAACATTGACCAGTATATTGCGGAACTGTTGAAAGACATTCAAACCAATATTTACCAGAAAGCATTCGATTACCGCGCTTCTGTAACCCGTGATGTAAACTCGTACGAAGAGTTTAAAGTGGAAATAGAAAAAGGCGGTTTCCTAATGTGCCACTGGGATGGAACTCCCGAAACGGAAGAACTGATCAAGGAAGAAACTAAAGCTACTATCCGCTGTATTCCGTTGAATGGCGATACAACTCCCGGATTCTGCATGGTGACAGGAAAACCATCAGCTCAACGGGTAATATTTGCAAGAGCTTATTAATTACTGCAACTTATTGATATTAAAAAGGACAGGTCGGTGATCTGTCCTTTTTGCTAGTATAAATTCAGGTACTTACTATTGTGGGGTCTCTTCATCATTTGGTATAATGAATTCGAATATTGAAATGGCATTCAATTAATTGGAATAACAAAAAGAAAAACCCCTGAATCAAAAGATCCGGGGGCTTTTTTATAATCCAATATTTTTATTTATGCTTTCCATTTCTGAGTGATTTAGGTGATCCGAACCAACTGCAACCCAAACAATAGATGACAGTCAAATCAAATCCGGCCATCGAGACATCCCCATGTACAGGAATAACTTCCAATAGTTCGTTTACATTAACCAGTACATTTTCATTCAAATCATTTTTTACGAAAAAACGTTCGATATCGCATTGTGGGCATTTCAGATTTCTCATTTGTTGCGATTTAAAGTAACACTATATCCATTTTAGTTTTTCTCATCTTTATTGACTTTCTCCGGTACTTTTAATGTATTTAAATCCTGCACAGGTTTATCAATCAGGTGTTCAACAACTACTGCCTCCGAGACTACAACTTTTGCAATGCTGACTGCATTTGTAACTTCGATCAGTTCATGATCGTCACAACGGAATACACGTCCGGGAAATTGATTCATCCAGTTCAGATTATGGGTAGCCATTATTACTGTCGTGCCCGATAATCGTATATTGTATAAAAGTTCCACCAATTCCCTGCCAGTTTCAGGATCGAGGTTACCGGTCGGTTCATCTGCCAGAATCATTTCAGGAGAATTAAGCAGGGCGCGTGCAATAACAATGCGTTGTTGTTCGCCACCTGAAAGCTGGTGAGGCATTTTATTCCCTTTAGTACTCATTCCTACCTGAGTGAGTACATTCTCTATTTGATCTTCAATAACCTTTTGATCCATCCAACCTGTAGCGCGTAATACGAAATCCAGATTTTGATTTACTGTCCGATCGGTTAATAGTTGAAAATCCTGAAATACGATTCCGATTTTACGACGAAGATAGGGAATTTCCTGTCTCTTCACAGCTTTCAAATCATATCCTAAAGCACCCGCTACCCCATAAATAATTGGGATTTCATGATAAATTGATTTTAACAGTGTACTTTTACCACTACCCACTTTTCCAAGTAAATAGACAAATTCGCCTGAATGTATTTCAAGTTGAATATCTCTAAGTACCAACATTTCCTGCTGGTACAGATCAACATCCACATATTTTATCAACAGCTTATTTTCCATTTTGATAAATTGAGAATTGTAAATTATTTGTGTCTTTTCTTTAATTCCCTGGCTAAATCGTCAAGGGAATACCCTTTCGAAGTAAGCAGAACAATTAAATGATACACCAGATCAGAAGCTTCGTAAATAAATCCTTCCTCTGTACCGTTTGTAGCTTCTATTACCGTTTCAACGGCTTCTTCACCCACTTTTTGAGCCATGCGGTTCACTCCTTTTTTGAACAACGAAGTCGTATACGAACCTTCGGGCATTTCTTTAAAACGTACAGTGATAAAATCCTGCAGGTATTTAAGGAAAGTAATATCCGTGTCGTTGCTTTCGCCCCAACAGGTATCTGTTCCGGTATGACAGACAGGACCTACCGGATTTACTTTAATCAATAGGGTGTCGTTATCACAATCGGGTTTAATGGAAACAACATTCAGAAAGTTACCACTTTCTTCACCTTTGGTCCATAAACGGTTTTTTGTACGGCTAAAGAAAGTTACCTTTCCTGTTTCCTGAGTTTTTGCCAATGATTCTTCGTTCATATAACCCAACATCAAGACTTTGGATGTCAATTCATCCTGTATTATTGCGGGAACTAAACCGGCCATCTTTTGAAAATCTATGTTCATTTTATTTGGATTTTATGTATCTGACTATTAGAGTGCGAAATTACAAAAAATAGCTCTAATTCGAGTAGAAAAGTATATAAATTAATGTTTTGATTTAAATAGTCGGGAAATAAAAAAAACGCCGTTCAATAAATTGAATGGCGTTTTTAGGAATTGAATGACTTTTATTTTCTTTTATATTCAGAAAAAGTATAGGCATATTCATTATTTTTGTCGGCCGGATGATCTTCATGGCTCACTTCTTCCCATTGATTAAAATCAATAGCCGGGAAATAAGTATCCGCAGCAAAATCCTGGTGTATCCAGGTGATATACATGTAATCGACTTTATCAATGCTCTGTCGGTACACTGTAGCTCCACCAATTATAAATACCTGTTCTTCGTGTTCGCACAGAAATAATGCATCCTCGAGTGAATCGGCTTCAAAATAGCCTTCGTTTACACCCTCTGACATGACCGACGTCAAAACAACATTCTTACGGTTTGGAAGCGGTCCATTGGGCAGACTTGCAAAGGTACGTTTTCCCATCACTATGACATGACCTGTGGTAAGTTTTTTAAAATGACTGAGGTCTGCCGGTAGATACCAGGGTAGATTATTTGATTTCCCAATTGCGTAATTATCGGCAACTGCGGCTATAATTGATATTTTTGACATAGTGTTAGTTTAAAAAACCTTTCAAAACAACAGCCTTCTTTAAGACCGAATTGCAAAATTACTAAAAAAGTATTGACATTCTATTCTTAATTTCCACTTTTAATTCATCTATTTTTTATCGGTCTGTTTATTTAACTGCTTAAAAGTTTATTAAACAGCTACAATTCCTTTTATATGTGGGTGAGGATCGTAATTTATTAATTCAAAATCTGAATACTGAAAAGAGAACAAATCAGTCACATTGGGATTAATCAACATGGTGGGTAACTTCCGGGGTTCACGGGTCAGTTGTAGTTTAACCTGTTCCAAATGATTGCTGTAAATATGAGCATCACCCAGGGTGTGTACAAAATCTCCGGCTTTCAGTCCTGTAACCTGTGCCATCATTTGTAACAACAATGCATAAGAAGCAATATTAAAGGGAACACCCAGAAAGATATCCGCACTGCGTTGATAGAGTTGCAAACTCAACCGGCCATCTGCCACATAAAACTGAAAGAATGCATGGCAGGGTGGTAAATTCATATTCGGAATATCAGCCACATTCCAGGCACTGACGATAATACGTCGTGAATCGGGGTTGTTTTTAATGGTGTTAATTGCTTCGGTGATCTGATCAATATGTCCACCTGTATAATCGGGCCATGATCGCCACTGATAACCATAAATATGCCCCAGATCGCCGTTGTCATCAGCCCATTCATTCCATATTTTCACTCCATTGTCCAGTAAGTATTTAATATTGGTATCCCCGTTCAGAAACCACAACAGCTCATGAATTATTGATTTCAAGTGGAGCTTTTTAGTCGTCAGGCAGGGAAATCCATCATCCATATTAAATCGCATTTGATGTCCGAAGACACTGATGGTGCCTGTTCCTGTGCGGTCTTCTTTATGGACACCTTCAGTTAATACACGGTTTAATAGATCTATATATTGTTTCATAAAACACGAATTAAAAACGAATTACACTAATTTTAAAATTTACTATCACTATTTTATCCGGAGAATCCTTTTGAATTCATCTTTCAACAAACCACAAATCCTTCAAACCCTTCAAACTCTTCAAACTCTTCAAACGCGGAACGCGGAACGCGGAACGCGGAACGAAAACTCAATACAACTTGTACGTCGTCTTTAATACCCGGAATTCTGTACGACGGTTGATTTGATTGATGATTGCCTGTTGATCGGCAGTTAATTTGCTAACATAGCTTTCATCCATCACATCATTCTCTTTCAGGAATGCATATTTATCAGCCAGATCAGCATCAACCACCACCGGTTTCTCTTCACCGTTACCCACAGAAGTCAATCTATCCGAAGCTATTTTTCTCGAGATTAAGTAATCCACAACCGATTTAGCCCTTTTTTGTGACAGAATCTTGTTTGATTCATTATTCCCGACATAATCAGTGTTTGCACTGATCTCGATCGTGATATTCGGATTATCATTTAATATCTTCACGAGCACCTGCAATCCACTTTCCGATGCCGGAGTCAATTCCCACTTACCGAATTCATAGAATATATTTTCAAGTTGAATTGGTTTGGATATTGCCGACAGCTGAAAATTCACTGTATAGATTTTACTATTGGTCAATCCCTGAGTCGACACCTTATTTTTTTGGTTCAGGTAACCACGCGACGAAGCCAGCATGATACAATCCATATCTTTATCGAGCTTGATGCGATACGTGCCATCTTTTTTGGCTTGTACCCGTGCATTGACTCCTGAAGTGCTCACCAGTCGAATCACCGCATCGGGCAGAGCAGTTCCTTTTTCATCCACAACCTTCCCTTCTACACCATAAGCCAGTTCGGGCAATTCAAAACTCCAGATGGCATCATTGCCTTTCTTTTCGTTTCTGTTTGAAGAGAAATATCCCTTTTCAGTTCCTCCTGAAAATGTTATACCAAAATCATCACCGGATGAATTGATAGGCATACCCATATTTTCGACACTCCAGCCTCCGTTTTTTTTAGGAGTAGCCTTGAAAATATCCAGTCCGCCAAAACCGGGACGTCCGTTTGAAGCAAAAAACAATGTACCATCGGCACGTACACTTGGAAACATTTCATCGCCTGAAGTATTTATTTCAGGACCGAGGTTTTCTATAAATTTACATTCTCCGTTTGAAAGGGTAGCTTTCCAGATATCTTTGCCACCAAGCCCCAGTTTTGAATCGGAAACAAAATAGAGTGTCTGTCCGTCCGGTGACATAGCCGGATGAGCTACCGATATCGTACTGTCTTTAAAGATCTTTATTTTTTGAGGCGTGCTCCAGGTACCACCGGCCCTGTTTGTCAGTAGTATTTCAGTACCTCTTACGCCATCAGCCACATAGGGTGACCGGGTATAATACATAACTTTTCCATCGGCACTAAACGAACTAACCCCTTCATCATTAATGGTATTCACTTCCCCTTCCAGTATTTCGGGAGTATCCCATTTTCCGGCTGAATTTTTACGGGCCATAAACAAATCGTTATTTGGCAAGCCTGTAATGGCACTGCTTTTTTGCATGGTCTTTTTACTAAAGGGACGGTTAGAAGTAAAAACCAACAAATCGGCACTGGTTCCCATGAACGAAGGACTAAAACTGGAAGAACGACGCGTATTAAATTCAATGGAACGTTTTACCGTATACCTGCTTGGATCACTTTTCCATTCAGCAACAAATTTGCACGATAATAATCCGTTTTTCGCTACAACATTTGATGTATCTTTAGTAAGATAGATGGAATAATTCTTAGCAGCATCCACATATTTTTCATTTCGTTGTAACACCTGAGCTAACCGTAAATAGACTATCGAATCGGAATAATTATACCGTATGGCATTCAGATAGGCTTGTTCTGCCCTACCCTGGTTCGTCAGCCTGTAACATTCCGCCTGCCGGAATGCAATCTTTCCACGTTGCGCTTTTTGCTTTGAATCAAGTGAAGAATAAACTCTCTTATACAGATTTCCAGCTACATAATATTCACCAATTCCATACCGGGTATCAGCTTTTTTAATGAGTCCTTTTATCCCGCATCCCTGCAAAATCAGGACTGCAATAAAAATAAAATATACAGATGATTTAATTCGCATTTTGTAAATTCTTTGTTTGAATATACTTGTTTGTATAGTTTGAAAGTTTGAAAGTTTGATGTTTGAAAGTTTGATGTTTATAAGATAAACGCAATATTTTCAAGATACTGCGAAAGGAATTCTTGTTTAATATCAACCAAATCAATTTACTAACTAATTTAATCAACCAATTAACTCAATCTACCAATCAACCAATTAACTTAATCAACCAATTAACTCAATCAACCAATCAACTTAATCAACTAATCCTTCAACTCATGAATCACCAGTCCCGAACGCAGTTTAGGTTCAAACCAGGTCGTCTTTGGAGGCATAATATTACCGGTATCGGCAATCGTAATCAGTTGATCCATCGATACAGGATAAAGTGCCAGTGCTACACGCATCTCGCCGTTATCCACCCTTCGTTTCAATTCATCCAATCCCCTTATTCCACCAACAAAATCGATCCGTTTATCACTTCTCAGGTCTTTAATCCCAAGGACTTCATCCAGTATCAGATTCGAAGAAATGGTGACATCCAGTACCCCGATCGGATCATTATCCTGATAAGTTCCTGCTTTAGCTGTTAATGAGTACCAGTTTCCCGACAAATACAACGCAAAATTATGTAATTTATTGGGTTTATAGTTTTCTTTTCCTTTCAATTCCACTTCAAAATTCAGGGATATTTTCGACAGCAATGCTTCGTCACTCAAACCATTCAGGTCTTTTACCAACCGGTTGTAATCGATGATGTTTAATTGATTATCCGGAAAACAAACTGCCATAAAATAGTTATACTCTTCCTCCCCGGTATGGTTGGGGTTTTGTTCCCGTTTTTCAATGCCAACCAGCACTGCCGCAGCACTCCGGTGATGACCATCAGCTATGTACAACGAAGGTATGGAGGCAAATAGTTCAGTAATACGGGCAATGGTGTCGGTATCATCAATAATCCAGAATTGATGACCAAATCCATCCCCCGGAGCAATAAAATCGTATTCCGGAACCCCCTTTACAACTTTTGCAACAATTCCATCCAGTTCATCCCGATGGGGGTACGCAAAAAATACAGGTTCAATATTGGCGTTATTCACCCGGACATGCTTCATACGGTCTTCCTCTTTATCCCGGCGTGTCAATTCATGTTTTTTGATATCACCTTCAATATAATCATCCACCGAAGCACATACCACCAGCCCATATTGTGTTTTACCATTCATTGTCTGGGCATACACATAATATTTTTCTGATTCGTCCTGTACCAACCATCCCTTTTCTCGAAATGCGGCAAAATTATCGGCTGCTTTGGCATACACTTTATCGTCATGCTCATCGGTACCGCGAGCAAAATCTATTTCCGGTTTAATAATATGATACAGTGACATCGGATTCCCTTCTGCCTCACTGCGGGCTTCTTCGGAATTCAATACATCATAGGGGCGTGAAGCCACTTTTTCAACAAGGTTCTTAGGAGGACGAATGCCTTTAAATGGTTTAATTACAGCCATAATATTGGGGTTAAGCGTTAATTTTATTTTCTGCCACAAATGTACAAAAATTCTTTCAAAATGAACATATGGAAATCAATCTGATGATTGATACTACATACGGTTACAGGAATCATTACCGAATTATTACAAATGATTATTTTGATTCCCATTTCTCAAAACAGGACTAAATAAAACAAAGCCGGTTGAATCTCTTGAATAGAATTCAGCCGGGCTATTTTTTAAATAAAACAATTTCATAAATTATTATATCTTTCCTTCGTGTAAATCCCGGATAGGGAAGCACATTTCGAAATCATTCCAAATTATATCTCAAAAATAAATTGCAGAATGAACCCTGTCAATTGAATCTGAAGATAGTTGAAGTACCTGAATAAATGCATTATTCAATTTAAGTAAAAGTAGATATTTTTGATCTGCTTGATCAGATACAAAAGCTTACATTTCAGCGCATTGTCTATTATTAATTGTTCATTATTAATTACTTATATATGATTTCATACTCTCCATGGGTAGTTTATGAAAACTCAAGTATCATTCCCGGGTCTATATTAAATTCTTTGTATAATCGTTTTGCCATTCGCATGGAAACATGGCGTTTCCCAGTCATAATCTGGCTAAAGGTCGATTCTTTTACATCAAGTAAAACAGCTGCCTGACGTTGCTTTAGGTTTCTTTTTTCCATTTCCTTTTCAATTGAAACCACTAACGGAGATTTGAATTTTAAGTTGGTGAATGTCATGTATATACTTTCATAATCTGCACACATTCGACCTGTAGGACCAATTTCCCTGATATACTCGTTATCTGCACCAGGTTCATTTAAAGAACCATTTTTCAGTTGCGTCATCAATTAAAGAATCATTATAATCGGACACTTTTTTATTCAATTCAAGTGTTTGAATATCTTCAATATCAAGAAATTTCTTTATCATATTCAATCCCTCCATTCTATTTATATCGTTCGTGCATTTATCTTATTATATTCAGAGTGTATACCTACAAATATGATTGTAAATACATCTCCAATAAAAATTAGTACTGCAATAATCCGGTAATTATTTCCCTTTATGTTAAAACCATATCTTTCGTTACTAACGTAATCTACCGAATTAAAATCGGCTTAAATATCTGTTAAATTATGCCATTGAGCATCTTTGACAATATCAATAAACTTTTGCAAAGCTTTGGCTGAATATGCATGCCTTTTTTCGAATTTATCCAATAGATATTTATTCTTTATTCTCATTTTCAGCTGTTCTTTATGCAAACATACTATATCATTTGCAAAATGTGAAGTATTTATATTTTTTTATGCAGGGACGAATAATTTTTACGATTTATTTCTATACAACACGCTCTATAACTTTAAATCAATTGATAAACAGGTTTATTTCGTCTGATTCAGAAGGGATTCTTTTTCTGAAAACAAAATAAATGAATACTATAGTCAGCACTAAAAGAACAGCAGAAACTACAGAACCTTCGAATCCGAACTTACCTCCATTCCAGATATTAGCTGCATTATATCTGGTCACAAGTAGAGTCGGAATTTCAATACCACTCACATGAAAACCAAAGATGGGTCCCTGAAAGAAATTCCAACTAAAATGCAAAGCAATCGGAAACCAAAGTTTTTTAGTGTAAATGTAAGGAAGTCCAAGTAATATCCCAGAAAGGAATATGATTATTAAGCCCACAAAGTTAACATCTGAATTTGCTACATGCATCAAACTAAATATCAGGGATGAAATTACCAATGCTACATATTTATCAAATGAAACCATTAAATTATTCAGGATATAACCTCTTGCAAATACTTCTTCGGCAACAGCTACAAAAACAAACATGGTAAAACTGTTCATTAAATCGAATGCATTGAATTGGAATTTTACATATTCAATCTGGTTCGTTACTATTAAAACAATAAAACCAAACAACATAATTACAAAGCCCAAAACACAACCGAGAATCAAGTCCCTGCTAATGAATCCTTTTATAAATCCGATACTTGCAAAAGTTTTTTTATCTACTTTTCTTCGAAACAGCCACACAACCCCGACAATGCCCACCATAGACATAAAGTATATGATATTCAATTGGAAGGCCGACTTCTGACTACCTCTGTTGTTATGAAAGTCAACACCCGCAAGCAACATCCCGATTGCCTGAAATATTATAAGAAAGATTAGGTAAGGGATTACTATTTTAAGAATATTTTTCCAACCCTCACTTCCATTTGTTTTTACGATTTCCATAAATTTTCAATTATAATTGTCTGATTTTAAAAATTATTTTATTTTCACATGCATCATTCTAATTTTCTTTTTCCATTCTGGATTGTTTCAAGCCCTGAGGGAAGCACTTACCTGAACTAATCACATTCTGCAATTGATAAGACCTGTACAAAAGAGGCTAAGTGTGCTCAAAGTGTTATAAGATGTATTTTTAAATCCATTTCGTTGTTCAATTCTGTTAATTGCATCCAGTGAAGCTTGTCCGATTTGTTTATCGGTGTCATCTCTGAAAGTTTAAATTTTCACTAATATATCGTTCCCTTGATGTGCAATTAAGCCTAAAGTTCGAATGGTTTCCCAACGGATTGCAGGTTGTGAATGTTTCAAAAAAGGCAGAATTATTAGTGTCACCTCTTCGCTTTCGGTTGCACTTAAAGCTCTTATTGTCTTCCAAAGTAAAAAATCATCGTGTTGGTTTTCTTCTAAAATCATTTTCAAACGTTCTAAAATCTTCACATCTTTTGTTTCATGTAAAAGTCCGCCTAATGTGTCAATAATTTGTGACAATAAATAGTTGTCTTTTGTTGTTGAAAGTTCAATGAGTTTGTCGACAGCACTTTCGCCAATGCGGATTAATGTTCTGGCAACAATATCTCTTGTCAATGGATAACTTTTTTTCTCGAAATATTTTTCAGGCAGTTTAATCTCCTGATTGTTACCTATCCTACCCAGAAGTAGTGAAAGTGGCTCTACACTTTCTTTTCCAATACTTATTAATGCTTCGCAAATTGCAATCTTTGAATACAGTGCCTTTTCTGATGTTAATGCTTCGCAGAGTCTTTCTACAAATTCTTTCGCTTTTCTTTGTCCTAACAAAGTCGCACCGATTGTTCTTTCGGTTGATAATTTCGACTGTAATAAATCCGCGGACTCTTTGTTTGAAAGTGTCGAATATTCAATGGATAGTGAACTGTCAATTTGACCCCGTTTTTGTCTGGCAATATGTAAATTCTCTTTATTCAACATTCGTATTCAAGGGTAAATAAGTAATTAATAATTATTAATGGACAATTAATAATTGGCAGAGTACTGGTATTAAAAACTATTATAGATTGGCAGACAGATCATTAAATATCTACAATTATTTAGTTGAAATATTCTATTGTAAATATTCTGATTATTTAGTAAACTGTTTTTAAAAGTAAGTTCTGATTATTTTTTACACATAATGTACTACTATATAAACACATGGAACTACTTAGCTACAAACTGGCACTTCAATTCTTTCAGCCGGTGAAATTCTGGTTTTTTAATTTCCCTACCGTTTAATTTGAAAGCTTCCTGAGCGTCTTTTTTTATTTTTGTTTTAAAAAATCACCATCGATGATCATCACTTTTACCCCATGTTCTGTACTTGACCGATGAGAACTCAACTCATCAGTTACGACATAAGTCATTCCTTTTGTTAGAATAAATGTCTCGCCACTTTGTAATTCGCTGACAAATTCGCCTTCCAGACAATGTACAATATGTCCCTTTTTACACCAATGGTCGGCTAAATAACCTTTCGAATATTCTACAATGCGGACTCTTAATCCTGAGAATTCTACAGTCTGCCAAAAAGCAGTTCCACTTTCTCCGGAATGTTCTGTTTTAGGTATCGTATTCCAGTCTATTGTTTGAAATGGGATATTGAGAGTAGTATTCATTTGTCTGTTTTATTAAATCTATGTATCAACAGTAAATCCCTGATAAATTTTCATCCTGTACTTAGTTGTTTTTTTCAAATTCAATCAATTCAATTGGTGCCCCGTTGTGCTCAATCATGGCCACACGAATTCCCAGTGCAGGGTAATTCGGCGGAACAATTACATTGAAATCACGAGTTGATAATTCATAATCCAGATCCTGTACTACAAAAGCAATGTGCGGAACGGTTTGTATTAATTCAGGCAATTGACAATCCGGTTCAAATCTCATCCATTCAATGCCAAACGGACTGGTCTCAAAACCTGACACATAAAATTTAAAATGAGGGATATACCTCTCATCCGACATTTTTAATGTGGTAGGAATCCCGGAATGATGATATTTCCAACCCCATTTAGCAACAGCTTCCGCTAATTCCTGTTCAAGTCTTATTTTTTTCATAATTTCAATCAACAATAAAAAAAGGAAGAGTTGCTACCACTCTTTTTCTCTTTTAAATTTTGCTCAAAAAAGCCTTTAGATCCTCCAACTCGAAATGATGTTTTTCAAAATCTATTTTAACAGGAATATCAGGAAGAATACCCTGATCGGTTCTCGCGCCAAAAGGGAATGTCCATAACGTATTCGACACCTGATATTCTATTCTGCTATTGGGTAAAATATATTCAGGAGCGTAAACATATGCCGCTGTCGTTCCACCTGTTTCATCTCCTATAATCTTGGCACGCCCACTGAATTTAAACCAGGCTGATATACCAACTGCAGCAGAATAGGTGCAACGGCTCTGTATAAGATAAACATTATTGGCGTAACCATCTGTAATATTGTCTGTACATTGAGGTACGGTGATGCTGTCAGATTTTAATACTCCCGGTTTCTTTTTATACATGATGGATGTCCAGTTATATGCCTTATGATTCAGCTTATTATATAAAAGTTTATTCACTTCGTCGCCACCGCCACCGCCATTTCGCGTGATATCCACAAATACATGCTTAATACTTAAACGGTTAATTTCACTGAAACTGTTTTTCATGAAAAGATCCAGTTCTTTTACCGACATTGGATCCATGGGGCACATGTTATATTCAATCAAGGCAATGGAATCTTTTTCGTAAGTCACGAACCTAAACTTTTCGTTACGGTCGTAAAAAGGATGAAAGTTATCGAAAAACTCTTCAATCGGTCTTCCTTTCTCTAAAGTGGTCTTTAGTTGGTTCGTTCGGGGATCTTTTGTCTCCATCTCATACCAGGGTCCCTGGATATTCATGAAACTGTATAAGTATAGTTGGAAACTTTGTTGAAGTGCCCAATTATTCATCCCGTCACTCTCGTAATTCATCGCATTATTAAAAATGCTGAGAATTTCTTTTGAAGGAATCGTATTGATGGATACAATCTCCGGCATATCCTTATTCCTCTCGTTGGATTTTATATATATTTTACCATTTTCTATCTTTACAAGATGAGGGAAAAACAATCCTTTATGGGAGTAGTATATCGATAAATGCCTTGAATTACTGCCTTCACGGTATATCTGGGTATGGCCATCCACCAAATTGTTGAGCTGAATGATTTTACCGAAGAAATCACGATACAAGAGGGAGTCATTCAGCGACTCTTTCAATTGATCAACCCTCTTATCGAAAGTTTCTTTTGGAGTATAAGCATACCTGTTCGGGTGATTCTGTGCAAGCATATTCAGGTAAGCATCCACATCTGCTTTCATCTCAGCAGGTGATAAAAATGATTTAATATCTTCGTTCATGCCCTGTATATTCCAAGACCCCTTATTTTCATCTATCAAATGAATAAGTGTTAGTCCTTTGTCTGATAACGCATTTAAAGCATAACCATTCAACTTCGCAGTAATCGAATAGGCCGGTCCCTGTTTTTTTATGTTCCATAATTGAACGTCTGACTTGACATTGTCCAGTTGGATAATCAGGTATTCCCCGGTAGACTTGTCTTTCGTGATCGAAATAGCCTTCCCGTTAAACTTCGAAATAATCTGATAGTAATCGCCTTCTTTCTTTAAGAACCACTGCTGGTTACCGCCATAATTAACTTCCCATAATTTTAATTCAATGCCATTTTGGTCACTTCCCCGTGGAATATCTATGCAATTGTTCGATTGCATAGATTTCAACAGATAAACCTCGTTACCCAACTGATCAGAGCTCTTACTCAATGGGAAAACTGCTTTTTTATCTGCCCAGTTGATTCCGTGCATACTATCAGTTACATTTGTTGAAATCTCAAAATGCAAATATTTTTTTGAATTTCCGGTACCCGTATTGCCCTGATAACCCAATAAGCCACCTGCAATCACTTTATCTCCGGTTTTGAGAGCTTTGCTAATCTGTTTTAAGCCCGTATACCTACTGATCACCCCATCTTCATGGCTCACCTCTACAAATAGCCCCTCTTCATGATTGCTTTTGTTGTTTATCATCGAAACTATGCCATCACGCGAAGCCAACACCTCTGCATTTTCGGAACCACAATCAATCTGAAAATCAATGCCTTTATCTTTTCGGTCGGATAATACAAGTGCATTTCCATAAAAAGGCAGGCGATACTTGCCGTCTGTCTGGTCACTTTTATAATTACCATGTTGAAACTGTGCATTTGCAGGATAATGGCCAATAACGAATAATGAAATCAGAATAGTAACTAATTTGAAGTGTTTCATCGGATAGAGCGTTGGATATTGTATGGTGTATAAAATTCATATTCAGTACAATTTCTTATTTTTCCTTTCAAGCAACTATAATATTTATACTATTTTATGGCAAGATTGTGTATCGTCATCAAATCTGTTTTGAATTGCTTTTATAATCCGGAAATTTGTTTACTTTTCTTTAAACCTATTTCCGGACAAAACAAACTCTTTCCTCATTTCCTCTGGACAAAATAGGGAATACCTGATTCTTATTTTTCTGAAACTTTAATTCAGATTAGTTTCTATAATATTCTCAAAATATTTCCATTGATTTGCAGCCTGATAGAGTGATTTAGAACCAACTGGAACGTATAATTTACAAGATTTTTTATCTATTTTATAAAAAACGCTGACAAAAGGACTTAATTCAACCGGAGTTGATGATTTGACTGTGATGGATGTCAAACCACTACAATAATTAAAACAACTTCCTCCAATAGTAGTCACTGATTCAGGGATAATAATCGATGTTAATCCAACACATTTTCCAAAATCCGTAATAGAAGTTACCGTATTGGGTATTGAATAACTTCCCGTTCTTGTTATTGGGCAGTGCAGTAATATGGTTTGATTTTTGTTAAATAAAACTCCATCTACATTCGTATAGTTGGAATTTCCCGAATCTACGGAAACCACAGCACTACTACCGGAGAAAGAACAATAACTAATAGAATTAACCTTTTCAGGAACGACTACCGTTGTTAAGTTATTACATTCCACAAAGGCTCCATCACCAATAGAAGTTACTGTATTGGGTAAGGAATAGCTCCCCTTTTTTGAAGTCGAACAATGCACTAATAAAGTTTGATTTTTATTTAATAGAACACCATCCATACTCGAATAATTGGTATTGCCTGCATCAACTAAAAACTCACCACTACTACAATAGAAAGCCATCAATCCAATAGACTTTACTGAGCTGGGAATGGTAACTGATGATAACCCGCTACAACCAGAAAAAGCCCACATTCCAATAGACGTTACTGAATTGGGAATGGCAATTGATTTTAAACCTTTACAATCAGAAAAAGCTTGAATGCCAATAGTGGTAACCAAACCTGGAATACTAACAGTCTTTAAACTTATACAACCCGTAAAAACATTCTGATCAATAGAAGTAAGTGAATTGGAGATAGCAACTGATGTTAAACTGCTACAATCTTGAAAAGCACAATTAATAATAGATTTTACAGAATTGGGAATAATAAGAGATGTCAACCCATTGCAACCATAAAAAGCATACGCACCTATAAAAGTTACGGAATTGGGAATGGCAATAGATGTCAACCCACTACAACCATAAAAAACAGAGGCATCGATTGAAGTCACCGATTTAGGAACAGTAACCTCCAACAAATCTTTACAATTTTTAAACGCACCAATACCAATTGAATTTACAGTATAAGGAATGGAATAACTTCCTTTTTTTGAAATTGGACATTGTATCAATTTTGTTTGAGTTTTGTCAAATAACACACCATCTACGCTTGAATATTTGGTATTGCTCTTATCAACAGTAAAAACAACATTAGAACCAGAAAAAGCACCATTACCAATAGAAACTAATGAACGTGGAATAATAATAGACTTCAAACTGTTGCAACCACAAAAAGCAGCCATCCCAATATTTGTTACATGCCCTGATAAAATAACAGATACCAAACCGGAGCAATCATAAAAGGCATTATTATGAATTGAAGCCACGTTATCGGGAATGGTAATAGATGTCAGACTGTTACAACGATAAAAAGAATTCCCTCCAATTGAAGTTACCGTTGATGGGAGAGTAATGGAAGTAAAACGTGATTTTTTCTCAATAGTAGAATGATTTGCAAAAGCATTTTTTGGAATTTCGTTTGTAGGATAACGATCTACTGGAGTTCCATCTAAAAGTCCACCAACTGCATCCAATTCAAACGGGTTTCCCAAACTTCCGGGGTCTGCTGTTCCTCCAGTTCCTTTGTATGCAGCAATAGACACGCCCGTTAAATCAACAACAGTTAATGCAGGCATATCATCCCGCATGATTTTAAAGTCAAAGGCGTCAATAGTACCCGTTACAGTAAGGTTTGTAATTGCACTGAGGTTTCCACCCGCTTCAGCAATAGCAGAAGACAAACCAAACGGTTCGGCAACATTCACACTAAAAGATACTTGTGCAGACACGACATATATAATCAGTGTAAAAATAAAAAGTAATAAACATTTTTTCATAAACATAAAATGTTTTGAAATTAATAATTTAAATGAAAAAAAAAGTAATAAAACGGTCAACGTTATTCAGGCATCAACAATCAACAACTACCGACTAACAACTAACAACTACCTACTACCTCCTACTTTTCCCTGTTCTATTCGGACAAACCGATCTGCATGCATGGCATGCATAGATTTCAATACCCCGCTTGTTGTTGATTTCTGAGAATTCCCTGCATTTTTTTTGTGATACTTCCCCGTTCAATCCGATGGCTCCCACCGGGCAGCTGTCAATGCACAGAGTACAATTGTCCTTACACAGATTATCTTTCATTACAGGGTCTGCTGTCAGTACGGCATCCGTAATCACTGCACCCAGTTTGATTAAATTGCCATACTCGTTATTACAGAGCAACGAATTCTTACCGATAGTGCCTATGCCGGCCTTATATCCCAAATGTTTTAAGGATAATATTCCTTTACCGGTAAGGGTTTCAGCATCCCAGTAATCATACGGAACGGAAGGAATCAACAGGGCATGGTATCCGTATTTCTCAAGGTAAAGCGTAAGCGACAGGGCTATCTGGCCGACCTTACAGGAAACAATATTCTCAATAGCAGTATATGGATAGGGTGATGCGATATTCATCGAACTCTCCGGAATACGGCACGCAATGGAGATGACCGAGTTAGTATTCCGGTACACATCCGTTGGGTGGAAACCTGCAGGTGAATCCTTGAACCTGTCAATGGACGCAATCCCACATAAATCGGCTCCCAACTCCTTCGTGAATTCTTTTATTACGGTTGATGTGATCATAAATGTTTAGTTTTTGTCTGACTGACTGTTTTGTTGGGAATAAAGCAAACCCTGAAAGTATTGAAAGTGAATACACCCCCGTTGTTCATAGAGATAATTAGTCTGTTGTTATTTAAATTTCCAATCCGATAAGGCAAGTGTAATAATTACATCACTCCAGGTTTCATATCCGGTCAATTTTGCTTTGACAGGAAAAACATTCGTATTCAACCATTTGTCATGTCCTACAATAAACATCATTGCTTTATATTCCAAATCTTTGTCAAATGGATTTTCAATCATCAACATCATTAATTCACTTTTTTTATCCTTAGTAGTCTGAGTAAATTCAATTCGAATTGTTTTTTTAGGATTAATATTCTCTTTAACAGACTTCATTGAAATTATTTCATTTTTGGTCGTATCAATTTCAATAAACAGTTGTTCTCCGGGGTATAATTGAAGAATATTTTCTTTGACGAAATAAGGTGATTTCAAAACTTTTTGTTCATAGAACCCTGTTTCATTTACCGGGAGTTTTAGTGTAAATGCTTCTCTGGCTAATCGTTCGTTTTGAGCAAAAAGAAAAGAAAAGCTCATGCCAAATAAAAGGATTAATATTATTTTTGTTCTCATATTTTTATTTATTCTTGTATTCGGTATATTCTGATTCTGACTATTATCCACAAAATGAATTCAGAATTAAATCCTGCTAAACTCTGGTTTGTCGTTGGAATTTTTAATCCCGGTTCTTGTATTTTTTGATTTATAATCCATTAATGAAAGCTTTTCTGCTGAATTTACAATTTTTTCATTTAGAACCGTCACAATCTATCAATTGCATTTTCAATCCCAACTCTTGTATCCTTAGCATTTTAAAACCTGAATCATTTAATTTACGCTCCAAAAGTACAAACTATTTTTAACACACCCAATGTTTTGTGCATTTATTTTAAAGAAACACAAAAGTACTAAATTCATGGCATAAAAAATCCGTATATACATTACTATCTATACGGTTTCCAATAGGTCAAGGAACTGTTCCTTATTATAATAGACTTTAGTGAGATGAATTTAATAATTGATTTTTTAAGCTAATTAACCAATCATCTAATTACTCAATCAACATAATCAACCAAATAATTATTCAACCAATTAACCAATTCAAATGTCCGAACTCGAACTTGCTGTAGCTTATCCTGCTGTTTGGGCGATTATTCCACGAAATTAATTTAGTAAATATCAATATCAAACTCTTCATGGATTGTTGATTTAGAAATGTGATAAGTTACTGTCATTCAATAATTATTTAGGTCTTATCGTTGATACTTCTTTTTGTAATTCCAACCTTTTTTTATTTTGCTCGATAGTGGCATGAAGTTTTTGTTTCAGCATTTTTTTATCGGGAAATTTAGTGAGATATTCTGCAATTTTTTTACCCGCATTTTCCAATTGTAACAATTCAACTTGCTCATTATTTCCTTCTGCACAAAGGATTAAGCCCAATGGAGATTCTTCGCCCGACTGCATATCGTATTTTTCGAGCCATCGAAGGTATAGTTCCATTTGTCCTTTGTAAGAAGCTTTAAATTTGCCTAATTTCAAGTCGATAGCTACCAATCTTTTCAGCTTTCGAAGATAGAAAAGTAAATCGAGCTTAAAATCTTCACCATCAATAATCATTCTTTTTTGTCTTTCGACAAAGGTAAATCCACTGCCTAATTCTAAAATAAACTGTTCAATTTCGCGTAAAATGGCATCTTCGAGTGTTTTTTCGGAATAAGTGTCTTTTAAACCTACAAAGTCCAAAAAGTATGGATCTTTAAAAATTAAATCGGGCGTTAATTTGTCGGTCTCTTTTAAGGCTTTTAGTTCTTCTTTTATCAAATCATCCGATCTTTTGCTCAGTGCGGTACGTTCAAAAAGCATACTATCAATTATCTTTCGAAGCGTTTTTACGTTCCAACCCTCAATTCGACACATCTGTGCATAAAAATCACGTTGTAATTCGTCTTTTATTGGAATTAGTGCAACGAAGTGTGTCCAGCTTAATTGTCGTATCAGCGATACGACAATTTGTTCATCATTAAAAATCTAAGCAAACTGCATCATTCTGCGTAAATTTTTTTCTTCAAAACTACGTCCGTACTGAACTGTCAATTGTCGTGCTACCGATACGACAATTTGTTTTCCATACTCTGCACGTTGATTATCAAGAACCAACTTATTTATTCGTTTGCCAATATTCCAATAAGTTATAGTCATAGTGGCATTTGCAGCATTAGCTAATTGATTTTTTCCTTCTTCAATTAATGCAACTAAATCTTTTATCAAACGATTATTTGATTTTTCTATTTCCATAAAATTTACTTATAGAATGCAATTGATTAAACCTGGACAAAACAGGAAGTATTATTTTAAAATGGCAACTCTTTCATTCTTTTCATTCACAACAACAAGGTATTTATTGCATTCATCATTTCTTAAAGTAAAAACCAAATCATAGGATGGCCTGGAAGAAAACTTCCTTATTGACTTATTAACAGTTGGTTTTTTAGTAGTAATGAACGGTTTATCAGATTTTAACGGAATTCTGTCAGTTGTATAATATGAATAGGTACCTTTTTTAATGGTTTTCATAAACAACTTAGCAGAATCATTTATTGCATTAACTTTAATTGATGTTGAATTGTTATGAAGTCCATCTATTACTATAGGACGGGAAGATATTTCCCAGTGATCAAACTTTAAAAAGCTTTTGGTTTTAAACAAAATGTTCCTGTTGTTGTTTTTTGAAGTTCCAACCCGTAAGTTGCCGGATAAGTCATTTAAAAGAAATGTGGTACAGGCGGAAGTCATATCCTTATCCGGGAATTCCAATATGTTATACTGATAATCAATGATTCCATTTTCGGATAGCATTTCACGGATAGTTTCCTCAGTGTATACATTCAGTGATTTTCTGAATTTTTTATTTGATTGAATTTTCCTGGCAATATTATCCAATAATGTATCCTGTTGAATTGCTGGAATGGATCGTTTAATTCTTAGTCGGTTATAACGTTCTATGATTTGGTTACTACGACTATGATTATCCCTTTGCTGTGCAACCAATTGAGGTTGGATATTTAAAATACAAGGGAATAGTATGAATAGAATGGTACCAAGTATCTTTTTGTTAATTTTCATTTCACTATTTTTCTGGTTGTTTCAGTGTTTCAATAATCACAAAACACTGCGTTTTTTTCAAATTCATAACGACTCTTATTCCCAATAGATCCTTATTGGATATTTTATAATGCGTTGAAATTATTATTCCGTATTACATCTTCTTGCTACTTCTTTTTTTTCTTAGGCTTTGGAATACTCCAATTAAGTATAATTTTAACCGATTGGTTTAATAATTTCAATCCGCATTCCAAGGGCAGCGATAAACCTATAAAAGACTCCAACACTCGGCGAAATGGACCCATTTTCTATGCGGGAAATATACGATTTTGTTGTACCCGTTC
>Ga0302286_10000103_pt1 | contig 72873 bp, 61 predicted proteins | sample III_Fen_E2_3_FD_198765 | JGI IMG/M metagenome (GOLD analysis project Ga0302286, IMG submission 198765) | Peat permafrost microbial communities from Stordalen Mire near Abisko, Sweden - III_Fen_E2_3 | ecosystem: Environmental > Terrestrial > Soil > Wetlands > Permafrost | place: Sweden: Abisko...
AACTCGAAACATTCATGTGTCAATTGGTTGTGAATACTACAACGACTGAGATAAACTCCATTTGCCGATACAGCTATATTTTTATAGATCCTTTTTGGACTATATTATAATTGCAGATGGTATTACAACTATCGACAAGGTGGAAGACAACGGAACATCCATCTACGGACAATTTCACAGCGATACCTGGGGTGATTTCAAAACATACTTCAAATTTTACATTAGCAAGGAAGGACGAATATATAAACTGGAGATTGGACAAGCTGATTACTAAAAAAATGATCTATAATACATAGACTTTCGTGCGGTCTGAAAGACCCAGCATGAAAGGCAAGTTGAACTTAATTCCCGCTTGCAGGAAGTTCAATCAACGATCTTGGAGAAGAAAATATATCTATGGGAAAAGCGACTTGTTTTGGTGTTCCGCTTTAAGAAGAGACGAGAAATTTCAGGAGGAATATAACTGTTTTGAGCGCAAGGATAAGCCAAAAACAGTAACACAAATTCCAATTATAAAGTAAAAAAAGCTGTTTTTACTAACATTCAGACAATACAATAGTCGTCCCACCGAGCGAGGTGGGATATTTAAAACGTAAATTACAGATTCAGATTCGTTATATGTGGATAAAAGACATTATCGGGCGAACGGATACGAGGCAGTATTTCTCCTGCTTGCATAGTTCCGATTTTGCACTTGGGACATTGGCAGGGATTATAACCTGTGAGCCGAATCATACGTTGCTCTCTGGTTTCGGTAAGTTGGGTAATATCCGGTTTGCTTTTCAGAGACTTTACCTGCGGTTTATATCGGCTGGTAAGTATGCCAAAGTAGCGTATCTTTACAAAACCACGTGGAAGAATATGCATCACAAAGCGGCGCAGGAATTCTACACCCGTGAGGGTCATACGTTTCTGATTGGCATTATCAGCGTAATCCTTGTAGGAGAATGTAACGTTACGCTCGTCTATGTTTTTGATACGCGTATTGCTGATAGCCACCCGATGGGTATATTTGGCTAAGTATTCCACTATTTGCTGCGCATTACCCAGCGAAGGTTCACAGTAAACTACCCATGGTTTGGCGTAACAGTGGTCAATTACCTGTTGGTGAGCTGTAATAAGCCGGTTTTGCTTTTTGAGGTTTTGCTTGAGGCGTTCAAGTAATTTGCCACGAAACACGGTGCTGAGTTGCCTGACAGGATACAAATATTTGCCTTGGCTGCCAATAGGTATGAGCTTATCGCGAAGGTTAAGTCCCACAGAGGGAACAATGCAATGAATGTGTGGGTGCAGACTCAGGTTTTGTCCCCAGGTGTGGAGCATACAGATAGCACCGGTTTCTACGCCGTAATGGCTGTAACCAAAACTATGAAGCGTATCCCACACACAGTCAAATAGGGCTTCGTAAAAGGCTTTACAATTGAGTTGACTTATTGCATTCAGCTCATCGGGTACGGTGAACACGATATGAAAATGCTTTACATGCAGCGCATCACGCATACGGTCTTCAGCCCAAAGCATTTGACGGGCTATCTGACATTTGGGGCAATGGCGATTTCCACAACTATTATAGCTGAAACGTTCATGCGAACAGCTATCGTTATCGCACAGGTCTTTATGTCCGCCAAGCTCTGCCGTGCGGCATTGCTGTAAGGCATTGAGTACGGTGAGCTGATAATTGTTAGGATGGTGCTGCATGCAATACTCAGCCCCGAAACGTTTTATTACGGAGGCTATTTCAACATCAGGCCGATTCATTATCTTTGCACGTAAAGTGTATCGAGCGGACTGTGAGCTTGCACGAGCGGACATTGTGCCACATGCAGGTAAACCATGGTGGTTTCAATCTTGGCATGACCCAGCAGTTCTTTGACTGTAACGATATTCAGTCCGTCTTCAATCAAATGCGTGGCATACGAATGACGAAGGGAATGCACGCTAACTTCTTTGGTGATAGAAGTCTTTTTCAAAGCTTCACGGAAAGCCCAACTCATAGCTTTGGAGCTGTAGCTGCCGTTAGGTTCTTTTCCGTTGAAAAGCCAGGTTTGGGGATGTTCAACTGCAAGATATTGACGCAATCCCTTAGCCATATAATCCGAAAGCGGCAGCATACGGTCTTTTTTGTATTTGCTTTGCTTGATATGAATGGCTTTACGTTCAAAGTCAATATCAGCTATTTTCAGGTTGATAGCTTCACACGAACGCAATCAGGCAGAATAAATAAGTGTGAGGATAATGCGGTGTTTGAGAAGCGTAGGTGCACGAAAAAGCTCACGCAGTTCGCTTCTATTCAGAATAACAGGCAGCTTGAGTTCCTTTTTTAGCGAAGGTAATTTGACAGCACGATCCGAAAGGCCTACATAACGGTAATAATAACGAAGACCGTAAACGGTATGTTTAAATGCACTCCGTGAAGGAGTTTTGGACGAAAGGGCTAATCCGGTAAGATACTCGTTGAGCTCATCGTCCGAAATGTGCTCGGGCAAACGATTGAAATGCAAACTAACTAATGCAATGCGATGCATGTAGTTCTCAAGGGTGCTTTCACTCTGTCCACGCAAAGCTGTTTGCTGACGGAGGGTTTCATAAACACGGGAAAAACCATCAAGCGATTTGATGGCACGAGAAAGAATAGAAAATTCACTTTTTTGTTTCATGGGTGTTGGACATTTAAAATTTGTACTAATTTTATAGGGAGCTGCGAACTCCCGTTCAACATCTTTGAACGAAAAGAAAAGATAATAAAGTATTAAACAGTGGTAACTAATGCCCTTCCCGAAGGGAATTTAGTTCAACACACGCCTGTTCATTGGCTAGCTCGGTCGTTGGCGATAAGGCAAAAAAAAAAATTAAAATAAAAATAAAATAAAATGGATTTAAAACTAAACGGGAAAAGCGCTTTTATAAGTGGCTCGACACAAGGAATTGGCTTTGCTATTGCACAGCAATTACTAAAAGAAAATGTTGCAGTAACTATCAATGGACGAAACAAAGAAAGGGTCAGCCAGGCAAAAGATAAATTAAAGCAACAATTTCCTAATTCAACAATTTCAGCAATAACAGCTGATTTCACCAATAAAGAAGAAGTTGAGAGGCTTTTAGGTGAATTGACAGACATAGACATTCTGATTAATAATGTTGGTATTTTCGACGTAAAAGACTTTCAAGATATTACAGATAAAGATTGGTATGATTATTTTGAAATAAATGTGATGAGCAGTGTTCGTTTGTCAAGACAACTCTTACCCCAAATGCTAAACAAAAAGTGGGGACGAATTATATTTATCAGTAGTGAATCTGGAGTAAATATTCCTGAGAATATGATTCATTACGGAATGACAAAAGCTGCCATGATGGCTATTGGAAACGGGTTGTCAAAACTGACAAAAGGAACAGAAGTAACCGTAAACACAATTCTAGGTGGTCCAACTTATTCTACTGGTGTGGAGAATGTTGTAGAACAAATTGCAAAACTACAAAACATAAGTGTAGATCAAATGAAAAATGCAATTATGCAACAATCAAACCCCCATTCGTTATTACAACGTTTTATTGAACCTTCTGAAATCGCAAATTTTGCAACATATCTTTCAAGTCCATTATCGCTTGCAACAAATGGTTCTTGTTTAAGAGCTGATGGTGGAGTTTTAAAAACTATATAGCCCTAACCGCTAATACCCGCCTCGTATGTGCATTGGCAGACTGATGTGTATTTAGCAGGTTTTGCTCCCGCATTCACCTTGTCGTTCCATGACAGCAAACGCTCCCGCAAACCGCCAAAAGCTCATAGTGTGCCGAGAAGCAGAACATCGGTAATTTTAGTTCTGCATGCTGTAATTAAGATGGTGGAAACCGTCAATTGACGGTCGACCCACCGCAAGCGTTGTACAGGCGAGGCTTGCAAACCACCTAAAGGTGCTGTGATGAAGAGTCATGGTATTGAGCGTTTAGGAAACGATTATCCTACGAGATAATCAGGTACGAATATAGGAGTTGAACGAAAGTGAATCGCTGATGAGGTGTCGAGAATTGGCTTACCCCTGTCAAAAGCTACGAAGTATGGGACGGAGTGATAAGTTTAGCGGAAACCTGTTTATTGGCTAAACGGCAGGCGTCATTCAGGCGACAAGAACTATATTCAGGCTTAGTTACGGAACTCGGGAAATCGGCATAGTGATGCTTAGGTAACTATACGCTACCAGTGATGGAATAGTTGTTATCAAAAGGGAAATGCACAATGGGCACACCCCAGAGGCAAAATACCGATGCACTGTGCCGAAGACGGACTAACCCGTAGTAGTGATGAAGTTTCTGTAATGGGAATGGAGCGAAGGGGTTAGGTTATACAGTAACATGACGCAAATCAACTTGCAAGAGGATGAATTTATGGAATGAAACAAAATCAGTACCGATAAGCAAGGAACAAATTTGGCTTGCTTATAAGAAGGTGAAATCCAACCAGGGGGGTGCAGGTGTTGACCAAATAAGCATGGAAGAATTCGATGCCAATCGGTCTAAACAATTGTATAAACTATGGAACAGGTTGGCATCAGGAAGTTATTTTCCACCCCCTGTCAAAGAAGTAGAAATACCCAAGAAAGACGGCAAAGTCCGTAAACTGGGGATTCCTACCATTGGTGACCGAGTGGCGCAAATGGTTGTAAAAGAATATCTCGAAGAGCGATTCGAGAAGATATTCAGTCCCAACTCCTACGGTTACCGACCTGATAAGAGTGCCCATCAGGCATTGGAAAAGGTACGGCAGAATTGCAGGAAAACGGATTGGATAATCGACCTTGATATAAAGGGATTCTTTGACAATATCGACCATGACCGCCTGATGTTAGCCGTACAGAAACATGTACCCGAAAAGTGGTGCTTAATTTATATCCAACGGTGGTTAACCATGCCCGTGCAAACCAAATCAGGTGAACTGATTCAAAAGCAAGGCAAAGGGACACCACAAGGCGGAGTAATCAGCCCGTTATTGGCAAACCTGTTTCTGCATTATGCCATGGACAAATGGTTGGAACAAAACCACCCGAAAGTAGAGTTTGTGCGTTATGCCGATGATGCCATACTCCACTGTAGGACTAAAGCTGAAGCCGAGCAAACGCTTGCAACTCTCGATGAACGAATGAAAGTGTGTGGACTGGAACTGCACCCAGAGAAAACAAAGCTGGTTTACTGTCGCGACTACCGCAGACAAGAAAGCTTTGAAACAGTAAAGTTTGATTTTCTGGGTTACTCTTTTCAACCACGCAGCACAAAGTCAAAGCAAACAGGAAAACTATTTCTGGGATTTGACTGTGCCATAAGCATCAGTTCTAAGAAGCGTATAGCGGATAAGTTGGAAGAACTGGAAATAGACCGACTGAACTTTAGAAGCATAGTAGGTGTAGCCTTATATTTAGAACCTCTTATTCGAGGATGGATAAACTACTATGGTAAGTTCAGGATAACGGAACTTAATCCTATTTTTCTACTGCTACGGCAACGATTAGTATGGTGGGCACGAAAACGGTACAAGCGTTACAAGACCAACATGAACAAAGCTTATCGCTGGATGGACAGAGTGAAGAAGCAATTCCCCAACCTGTTTTACCAATGGAGATACGGATTTGCATAATGAAAACTTAGATACGCACTGATTAGTATAACAAGAGCCGTGTGATGGGAGACTATCAAGCACGGTTCTGTGAGAGGCTTAGGGTGAAACTCCCTTTGCCTACTCGACGCCTCGGTCATTAGTTGTAAATGGCGTTTGAAAAAGATATTAAATCCTTTCAGGATTTTTTGATTGCATAGAAGATAAGTAGGTGCAAGAGAAATGAACATTTATATTCAATAAGCTTTCATACAAATCTCAAGACAAGACGTTATTCAATTATAAATCAATGTTATTATAGTTTTTCAGTAGACCCGATATAATCTCTAATAGTAACTTAAATATTTAAAAGAAAAATAATGAAAACAGTATTGATAACAGGAGCCAACAAAGGAATTGGCTTTGAAACTGCAAAACAACTGGCACAACTGGGCTATTTTGTTTATTTGGGTAGCCGGAATAAGACAAAAGGATTGGATGCTATAAATAAGTTGAAGGATGCAGGAATTTCAAATGTTGAATTGATTGAAATGGATGTAACAGATATTAATTCCATTAAACAAGCAAAACAAGAACTGGAAACCAAGATTGAGGTGTTGGATGTTTTAATAAATAATGCGGGTATTAGCGGAGATAGACCTCAAAATGCTTCGGGCATTGAACTTAAAAATGTACGGAAGGTTTTTGAAACTAATTTTTTTGGTGTGATTCAAACTACGCAACAATTTATGAGTCTTTTAAAAAAATCAGATGAGCCAAGAATAGTCAACGTCTCAAGTGATTTGGGGTCTTTGACATCTCATAGTAATCCGGATTGGGAGTTTTATGATTTCAAACTAACAGCATATTGTTCTTCCAAAGCTGCCTTGAATGCTTTTACCGTCATGTTAGCGTATGAGTTCAAGGACACAAATTTCAAAGTAAATAGTATTAATCCGGGTTATACAGAAACCGACTTTAATCAGCATAGAGGAACAAAGTCGGTTGCACAAAGCGCAAGCTTGATTGTGAAATATGCAACCTTAGAAAATAACGGGTCGACCGGAAAGTTTTATAGCGAAGAAGGAGAAACAGCATGGTGAAAATATGCAAAAGAATTTGCAGAAGTTTATAACCCTCAATAAATAACAAAAATAATTGATTAAAAGATAAGTTTTAGACAAACCACTGCTCCCGCGCGATTTTATTACGTGGAAAAATTTTGTAATGCTACACGATGCAATCATGCGGCAGTCAGGATAGATTAATTAATTTACATTTTATCATGAAAATTAATGCATGCCGATCATCTTCTCGAATAGATAACTGTTCTAAATAAAAGTCAGACAACAAATGAACAATAACGACATAAAAAGACTTTCCAGATTGACTGCAATTTTAACTCAACTGCAAACTAAGCAAATATTAAACTCAACTGCTCTTGCTGAAAAATTTGGAGTAAGCGTTAGGACAATTTATAGAGATATAAAAGCATTGGAACAGGCAGGTGTTCCAATATTTACAGAAGACGGAAAAGGATATTCTCTGATGGAAGGATATAGAATTCCCCCGGTTATGTTTACTGAAAACGAGGCAAATGCCTTAATCACTGCTGAACAATTAGTGCTGAACAACAGAGATAGTTCTCTTAGTAAAGAATATACAGAGGCGGTAAATAAAATAAAAGCCATCCTATTGTATTCAACAAAAGAGAAAGCAGATTTACTTTCCAAAAGAATTGCTGTTAGTCCTGCCATTCCAAATACAAACACGAGTGACTCATTGACCTTAATTCAAAATGCATTGACCACTTTTAAAGTTTTGAATATCACCTATCATTCAGAAAGCAAAGACGAAAAAACAAAACGGAGCATAGAGCCATTTGCTTTGTATTACAACCTTCAAGAGAGTTGGACACTTATTGCCTATTGCAGACTAAGGAAAGATTACAGAATGTTTCGTTTAGATAGAATTATAGAAATTGAACCTCTTGATTTAAGCTTTACACCTCACAAACTGACCCTAAAGGAATATTTAGACAGTAAAGAAAAGAAATTCAGAACCCCTGACATACCTTTGTCATAGGCCCATTTTACTTTTGTGCCATCAATTACTTTATGAACAATTAAAACAAAAGAAAAATGGAAAAAATGAATTTGGTATCATTAAGAATTATCACCGCTAACATTGTAACTTTAGTTGAGTTTTATGAAAAAGCAACCGGTGTAGAAGCTAAGTGGTCAACTGATGACTTCGCAGAGATAGTTACAAACTCTTTCACCTTGGCAATTGGAAGCACTCGAACATTAGCTTTTTTTGGAGAAGGCGTTGCTCAACCAGCCACTAATAAAAGTGTAATCATCGAATTTCTAGTTGAGAATGTAGATGCTGAATACGAAAGAATCAAGAATTTAACTGATGACATTGTTCAAAAGCCAACAACAATGCCTTGGGGCAATCGTTCGTTACTATTTCGTGACACAGATGGCAATTTAATCAACTTCTTCACACCGGTAAGTCCCGAAGCTATTAAAAAATTTGCTTAACGACAAGGCTCGCACTGCTACAGTGCGATTTTATCGCATGGAAAAATAAATAAATAATTTAGTAATACCACACGATAAAATCGTGCAGCAGTCAAGGGATGAAGTACTTAATTCAACATTAGTTTTTCGATTGGAATTTTGTGAATAATTAGACATTTGTGTTTTGTTTTCCCCACGACGCAAAGCCCAAACCGGTAACGGTGATGCTACGACATATCCTCAATAACTGTTAAAAATGAATAATAAAGAAAAAAGACTTGAGTAAATACTTGTTTATTGTTGTCGTGTATACTATATTTGCAGCAACAATTATAAAACAATTAATAAGACAATAAATTATGAGACGATTAGAATTTAGTTCTCTTCAAGTGAGAGATTTAGAAATTTCCAAAGAGTTTTACACTCAAAAGCTAGGGTTTGAATTATCGGAGATGAAAAATCCCGATGCCGTTATTTTCAAGTTTAATAAAGGTGAAGCAAGCTTTGCCATTCGCACACCTCTCGAAAATCTGGACAATAAAGAATTAGGAAATGGTGTATCGGTTTGGTTTGCGATAGACGAAAAAATAGAGGATCTGCAAGCACGTTTTGTTGAAAATGGAGTCGTTATTTTAGGGAAAGTCATGGAAACTCCGTTTGGAAAAGCACTTCATGTAAAAGACCCTGACGGTTATAAATTAACCTTTTTAGAGTCGAAGTAAATATTCATCTTGATGGACAATAGTATACAAAGATATTGGGTATTAGTGGCTTCCAAAGATCACGTTAAAAGTGGTGTTGCGGAAGGGATAGCTCCGGCTTGTCACGGTAAAGCTTCTCCATTGCAACGAATGAGTGAAGGCGATTTCATTATTTATTATTCAGGCAAGCAAACACTTGGTAAACCTGAAATATCTCAGGAGTTTACTGCTATAGGCAAAGTAAAAGATGAAAGTATATATCAGGTTCAAATGTTAGAAAACTTTTGTCCATCAAGACGAAACATTGAGTTTTATCAAAGTAAGGATATTTCTATTCTTCCTTTGATAAACGATTTATATTTCATTAAAAATAAGAAAAGTTGGGGATATCCGTTCAGGTTTGGTTTCTTTGAAATCAACAAGCACGATTTTGATCTGATTTCAACCCAAATGCTTTCATAAAACTATGACAAAAGAAGTAGAATTTCGTTTTATAAGCCCGAATGACAGCCCGGGTTATCTCTTGGCACATGTGACAATGTTGTGGCAACGTAAACAAAAAAAAGCGTTGGATCCTTTGGATTTAACTCATACTCAATTTGTACTATTGGCATCTTTAAGTTGGCTTTCAAGAGAAAGCAATGCTGTCACACAGATAGATATTGCCAACCAAAGTCATGCTGACAGAATGATGGTATCAAAAGTGTTGCGCACTCTGGAAGAAAAGAAATTTATCACACGGCAAGAACATGAAAGTGACACAAGAGCAAAAACCATTCAACTGACAAAAACAGGTATAGAGACATTACAAAAGGCAATTATTCAAGTAGAAAATGCAGATAAGGATTTTTTTTCAGCAATTGAATCAAACCTTTTATCGTTCAATGCGAATATGCTGAAACTCATAGACGAAAATAAAGGAGAATAAAAGCACTACCGCAATAAACAGAACTCTGAAGTTGTAAACTTACAGGCTCTGTTTATAGTTATAGTTATGCTTCGCTTGTATTTGAACTATTCAGGTTGGCAACCTAAGAATAAAAATGGGTGTTCATGTTATTATTTAAAGAAAGCATTTACTCCATCAACATCGGATACATAGGTTTCAATTTTTGAGATTTTCCCATTATAAATCGTACAAACTGTGGCCAAATGTTCATCCAGTATAAGTTCGCCTCTTGTCGCTTGATTATGAACAAATAATGCAACATTATACTGTCCATATAAAATATGTTTCAATTCTAAACTGGCACCATAATTGACAATCTGTTGAGCTCTGGTTATTATTGCATTTGGACCATTAACCTCACTTGAAATTAAACTGGTACCGGGTAAAGTCCAGGAGATGTTTTCTGTAATAATAGAATGGAGCAAATCCCAATTTTGAGTTCCAACTGCATGAAGGAAGGTTTCGGCTAATGCTTTCTTTTCCAAATCTGTCAATAACTGATTTGTGGATGCAAGTTGAGAGGACTGTTTCGTATTCATAAGACTGATTTTTAAATTCTGTTATTTGAAATACAAAAGTATAATATTGAATTGAGCAGGACAATATGGGCGAAAATTATCACTATAGGATAATTTTATCCTATGATTATAGTATTAAACACCTAAGTGAATATTTTTATGTATGAAAAGAAAATTCCAAAAGATTTGAATTGTGGTATTGTTGTTACCATGGAGGTTATTAGTGGAAAATGGAAAGCTTGTTTGATTAATGATATCAATAAAGGTGTAAAAAGACCGAGTGAATTACACAGATCTCATCCCGAAGCTTCTTTAAGAGTGATTAATCAGCAACTTTCTGAATTGGAAAAACACAACATAATTGAAAAGAAAACTTTCCCTGTATTACCTCCGAAAGTTGAGTATTCTTTAACTGAGACAGGGAAAACACTTTTACCCTTAATTGATTTCATGTTAAGTTGGGGAAATGAATATGGAAGTTTGGTAAACATTTCAGATTAAAACAATCACTAAATTCATTAAAGACACAACAGACGATGATTTTATACGTCAGTTTGATATTAATGTGAGAAGGGTGTTTAATACACTTCGTGAAGCCGCTACCCGACTGGTCGATAACGGGACTGTTATCAACCTATCCACTTCGGTAAATCGTCTAATGTTACCAACTTACGGAACATATGTGAATTGTATTTTTTGCAAGTGATGATGCCAAATGGATAAACGCACAAAACATTGGCGTAAATGAAGGTCTGGCTTAATAAATTAAATTTTATCAACCATTAAAAAGAAATAAGATGAACTCATCACAAAATAAAACAGCCTTAATTACCGGCTATGCAAGAGGTATGGGAAAAGCCATTGCCGAACGCTACGCTGCACTTGGAGCAAATGTAGTTATCAATTATTCGAAAGATAAAACTTCGGCAGATGAATTAGTCTCAAACAACACTGCATTGGGTGCAAAAGTTATTGCCATTCAGGCAGACGTAAGCAAAGTTGCCTTTTCATGAAAATCAATGTATACGACGTTTGTCGAATGTTGACCCTACAATATACTCGCCATGCCCGGCACACAAAAATAAAAGCAGTAAGTGTGTTTAATTACTTGCTGCTTATATTTCTTTCTCTTTATTCCCAACTCATCGAAGCAAGTTAATGTCTCCTTTTAATTTATAGACTTTCTTATCAGAGCCAACAGCCTTGATAATATAGAAATAAGGTCCGGGAGATGCTTTCCGGCCATTGATATTACCATCCCATCCTTTAGTCGGGTCCGTCCAGGAATAAACCTCCCTCCCCCAACGGTTATATACCCAACACTGAAAGCTGATCAATGATTTGTACGTAACACGAAATTCATCGTCTTTTCCATCCCCATTTGGCGTAAACACATTCGGAACATACAAAGCCGATTCAGAGACAATAACTGTCACAGAATCGGAATAGGAACAGGTAGCATTACTACTTACTGTTAATTTGACTTTATAAGTACCTGCCTCTGTAAATGTATAACGCTGATCCTTTTCCTTACGATTAATCAGTGATATATTATCTTTATAAATTTCCCAATTATAATAGAGCGTAACCGGCACATTTGCATTACTCTGAAACTGAACATCAATAGGAGCTGAAAAACTAATCGGTGTTGCATGGGAAGGTGCATCAACTTCATTATTTCGGGAATGATCACGATTTGTAACGTTCGTTGTTATATGACAAATGACCGCTTCAGGAGTGTATGTAGCACTGGTAATCTTAAATGTGTCAATTTTTAAATCTTTTGCAAATTGGTCACCTGAAAGCGTAAATGTAGTTGTACAATAGGGAGCCGGAACAGAAATCTTACCGGACGGTAAATTTATTGCCAACGTAGTATCTTTAGTTTGCCATGCTGTTCCTCCCCATTTAAGCGTATTATAGGTAATCGTGCAATTTCTGGGCATTGTATAAGAAATATTATTTGGTGTTTTATAAGTCAGTAACGGCAATTCTGGATTCAGGTTAAGGTTCACGGTTGTACATTGAGAAGCTGAAAGATCCGGTTCAAATGTTGTACTTGCAGCCGGAAGATAGTTTTTAAAATCTATTACCCAGGCACTGGTTTCTTTATCATTATCATTTAGAATATAACCTGTTGCATCTTCAGGTGAAAGAGATGCCTGATTACTGATAGAATTAGTCTTATCGGAATATTTGTACCAATTAATATTTGTATCGTTTCCGGAGTAAGTTATTTCACTTGAAGGAGTTATTCCATTAAATATAAATAAATAATCAATACCGGTGTAGTTGGTATATGACTTACCTGTTCCAGAGGTAAGTTGAGCACAAGCAACGATAGTATATAAAATGAGGCAAGCTGATAAAACAATTCTTTTCATGAACGAATAAAATATGCGGATTATATCTTGATTACATGCAAATGTACATCTTTCTTATCAATAACAAAAAAAACTCCGAATTATTACCCTGACTTGCCTGATAATATATATTTTAGTACTTTTGCACTTGTTCCTTAAAATCAACTGGTAACGATCAAATAAATGAAAAAGCAATTATTCGGTTTTTTACTTTCAGGATTTCTTCTATTATCTCTTATTACTTTTGGACAGAGCCATAATTATCCTGTTACATCTATTAAGGGTAAAGACTATTACCAATACACTGTACAATCAGGGGACGGATTACTTTCCATTGGAAGGAAATTTGAAATATCTCCGGAGTCCATTAGTAAAGCTAATCCATATATTAAAGATGGTTTAAAAATTGGAGAAAAGATTTTAATTCCTATATCAAGAAAAACAGAAAAGAAGTCATTAAGTCAGAAGAAATCCTCATCGGACTTTATTCAACATAAAGTTGAAAGGAAACAGACCCTCTTCAGTATTTGCAGGAAATACAATGTCAGTGAAGAAGATGTTCTCAAATATAATCCCGGCATTGAAAAAGGTTTAAAGGAAGGGATGATATTACAAATTCCGGAATCTGTAAAGGTAGCTACGAAAAAAGATATAGACAAACCTCTAATTACCAAACAGAAAACTGCACAGGCACCAACTGACATAATCAATAAAAAACCGAAAGCCATCACTCATAAAGTTCAGGAGGATGAAACTTTATTTTCAATCAGCAAGCGTTATAATGTTACCATTCAGGACATCATTAAACTAAATCCAGGTTCAGAATCCAAACTGGTTGTTGGAACTGAGTTAATAATTCCGTCTATTATACCTGCAAAATCAAAAGAACAAAAGAAAGACAGTGAAATATCGGGACCAAAACCGACTAAGGATGAAATCAAAATAATTGAAAAGCCTGTTTCTATTCAACACTCAGGAAATAAGATCATAAAAATAGCCTATCTGTTACCTTTCATGATCAACCAATCTAAGAATGATCCGGGCGATGAAAGATTCCTAAACTTCTATGAAGGTTCACTTTTAGCAATTAACGAAGCCAGACAAAAAGGAATATCTCTGGAAATTTACACATATGACACCGAGAAATCGGAAGATAGAATAAATGAAATATTGAGCAATCCGGAGTTAAAGACTATGGATTTAATAATTGGACCTGCCTATAGCGACATGGTTCCTTTTGTTGCTAATTTTGCAAAAGAAAACAAAATTAATACCCTGATACCTTTCTCATCAAAAGTACCCGATATTGATTTCAATCCATTTCTGTTTCAATTTAATCCGGGACAAGATATAGAATTGAAGTTTATGATTGATTTAATTACCGGAAAATACAAAAAGGCACATATCGTTTTTGCAAATATCGAAGATATCAGCCCATTGGACGATGGAGAAGCCCGGGCTTATGCTTTACAAAAAGAATTGACCAAAGAGCATAGAAACTTTTCAAAAATTGAATTGGCTACTTCAGAAAATGTGAACTTCAACAGTGTTTTAAAAAAGGGAGAAAAGAATCTGATTATTTTTAATACGGATAAATTTTCGAATATCAGTCCTTTTATACATTCGCTATCCTCAAAATCAAAAACGTTTGATGTCATTCTATTTGAACAGTTTAGTTGGAGAAATCAAAGTGATATAACTCTCCAAAGTATTTATATATCACCTTTTATTACCCGGTTCAATCAAGCTTCAATCAACGAATTTAATCTTCAATTCGATCAGTATTTTGGGAAAGATGTAACAAGTGATTCGCCGCGCTATGACTTACTTGGGTACGATTTATCTAAATACTTCATATCCCAGATTCATCGGCATGGAAGTAAATTTGGGTATAAAATTAATTTAAACAATTCTGAAAAAGGGATTCAATCTGAACCATTATTTGAACGAAGTTCACATGATTCAGGATTTATAAACCAACAGGTATACCTGGGTGAAGATAAAGCCCGATAAATTTGTGAAAGATCTTACTATGCGAAAACTCTGGATTTCAATATTGATAGCTGTCTCTGTCTCTCTTTCTGCACAGACAAGACTGGATAACCCCGAAATGTATATAGGAGCCAATCTGGGTGTTACTGAATCGATGGCCATGTTTACCCCAACTGTAAACCAGGGATTATTAATGGGCTTTAATGGCGGAATTGTTTTTAGATATATTGCAGAGAAGAATGTCGGTATGCAGGCTGAGTTGAATTTCTCACAACGCGGTTGGAGAGAAACGTACGGTATATATTCAAAACAATTAAACTATATTGAGTTGCCATTTATGACCCATATATATATTGGCAATAAAAACCGGGCCTTTTTTAATCTTGGACCTAAAATCAGCTTTCTGCTTTCTGAAAAGACACTCTCAAACAAAACCGGCAGTTCTACCGATGTCCAACATATTACGGCTGTTCAACACCCGTTTGATTATGGTCTCTGTGCCGGCCTTGGTATCCTTTTCAATGTCAATGGGAAGATTCTTCAACTTGACACCCGTGCTAATTATGGATTAAGCGATCTTTTCGATAATTCAAAGACCGATTATTTTAGCAAATCCAATAATTTTAATTTATCTGTAAATTTAGCATGGCTTTTCCGGGTAAAATAATATCTTTTTTCGTCCTGATGTATTCTGTTTGAGACAAGAAGTGGAAATCAGAAGATGCAGTAATATTATTTTAACGTGAGTTCGACATAAGTAAACATGCAATATATTATAAAACAATTAGTTGAATAATACAATAAGGTTATGTTTGGTGCGGTCTTATCAGGCTACTAAGGTTTAGACCTTATTTTCATAGATATTCACCTTAGTAGCAGTTTAAGATAAGGTTTTAAAACCTTATTTCCTTATTTTTAAGCAATATAGTAACAAAACATCTAAATACTTATACAGAGCTCACGTTATTTTAGATCAGCAGTCTGCATTTTCATAGAATTCGGTTGAACGATCATTACTTAAATAAATCTTGTATAAAACAAATCCCTGTTTTCATTAGAAAGCGGGGATTTGTTTTTTTCATTCGGCTAAAATGCTTAATTTTGCCGGAGCATTTAAATAAAAACAACTTACCGATTTCCCTTTAAAAATGATCCTACTTCATATAGAAACCTCCACCAATGTTTGTTCTGTAGCATTAAGCGAACATTCCAATTGCCTTTTTTCAAAATCAAATGCCGATGGAATGAATCATGCGGCTTTGCTGAGTCTGTTTATTGCCGAAGCCCTCGAAGTGTTGAAAACTGCCGGTAAAAAACTCGATGCTGTCGCTGTCAGTAGTGGACCGGGTTCTTACACCGGTTTACGAATCGGAGTTTCTACCGCTAAAGGATTATGTTATGGCTATGGAATACCGTTGATTGCTGTCAGCACATTGGAAGTCCTGACGGTACAAGCCCTGAATCGAATAAAAGATAAAGAAAATGCCTTGTTTTGCCCTATGATAGATGCCCGCCGAATGGAAGTATATGCCGCTTTTTATGATGCAAACGGTACTATCCGGCGTGAGATTGCAGCCGATATCATTACTTCCGGTTCATATGCCGAAATACTTGCCAATCAACCTGTTTATTTCTTTGGAAATGGTGCGGATAAATGTAAGGACACCCTCACCCACTCCAATGCTCGCTTTATAGATGACTTAGTTCCGCTGGCTGAAAATATGATTGCCTTTGCCGAACGTGCATTTACTGAAAAACAATTTGTTGACACGGCCTATTTTGAACCGTTTTACCTGAAAGAGTTCCAGACAACGGCTCCCAAAAAGATCGCCTAAACTCTTCCAACAATAACTCCTTATAACAATTGAGAGGGTGACTTAAAGTCATCCCCTCAATCATGAATATAATTCTCTTTAAAAAGTTGGAAGTCCTTTTACAATACAAACTCCTTACCCGACTCAGGTATCTCAATATCATGAAAACCGGCTTTTTTAAGCTCCTCAGCATATTTCAACTGTACGTCATACTCACCATGTACTAAAAAGGTTTTCTTGATTGCGGCAGCGTTTTGACAGCTCAGGAATGCTTTCATTTCATTATAATCACCATGGCCGGAAAAGGCCTCTATTTTAGCAATAGCTGCATTCACTTCATGCATTTCGCCGAAGATGGAAATATAACGTAAACCCGGCTCCTGAATTCGTGCTCCCAATGAACTTGGAGTACAATATCCGACAATCAGGATGGTGTTTCGCCAGTTGGAGATATTATTGGCAACATGGTGCTTCACCCGGCCTGCTTCCAACATACCCGATGATGAAATGATAATACAGGGGTTGTGATAATCGTTCAGTGCTTTCGACTCGTCCACATTCTTTATATAATGCAGGGAGTTAAAGCCAAACGGATCCGGATCATATTTCAATACCTGTTTCACATCGTTATTCATACACTCCGGATGCAGACGGAATATATCAGTGGCATTCACCGAAAGCGGACTATCAACAAAAACTTCAATCTTTGGCAACATTCCTTTGTTATACAAATTATTAAGTACAAAAACAATCTCCTGTGTCCGTCCTATGGAGAAGGAAGGTATAATCAACTTACCGCTTTTCTTCACGCAGGTATCCACCACGATTTTCAATAAATCTTCTTCCGTATCTTTATCGGCAGGATGCAACCGGTCACCGTAAGTGGACTCGGTTATCAGGTAATCGCATTGTGGAAATGCGGTAGGCGGATGTATAATCCGGTTATGCGGACGACCAATATCACCCGTATAAGCCAAATGTACCTTCTTCCCATTTTCCAGCAACTCCAGGTTAACAACGGCTCCTCCCAGCATATGCCCGGTATTGGTAAACTTTACATTAATCTTATCATTGATATAGAAACGGCGGTCGTAAGCCACACCGATAAAAAGCTCCATACATTTTTCAGTATCTTCCTGGTCGTAAATAGGTTCAACCGGTGCAAGACCTTGTTTGTCACGCTTCTTGTTAAACCATTTTATATCCAGTTCCTGAATATGACCGCTATCGGCCAGCATAATAGCACAAAGATCCCTTGTAGCATTGGTACAAACGACCGAACCCCGAAAGCCCAGTTTATACAGGTATGGAATTAACCCCGAATGATCAATATGGGCATGCGATAAAATAAGATAATCTATCGAAGCCGGGTCAAAGCCCAGATTACGGTTCATGGCATCGGTCTCGAGCCCCTTTCCCTGAAACATGCCACAGTCGAGTAAAATCCGTTTCCCTTCATTCGTTGTGATAAGATGTTTGCTGCCGGTTACTTCACGGGCTGCACCAATAAATTTGATTTTCATAATAGTGTGGATTTAAAGATTTATTTTTAGCTAAATTGGAACACTGATATTGCCTGATTTTGCGAATTAAATACCGACAACTAAAATACAGCGCCTATCTTTCGCTTCTTTTCAACAATCAGGTTAACCCTGCGGGTATAAAAAAATAGATGTATTTGTAAATCATTATTATAGTGAAAAATATATCCATTTAAGACATCATATCCTGTTATGCTAACTGTCGTTCGCCGTTTCAGTTTTCAAAACTACGCATTCCTTTTTATTATTCCTATCATTTCGTTAATTATTTATTTCCCATACGTAAAAATGCTACAGAGTGTATAATTTCTGCTTTTTTGGTATTTTTATACAGGTATACCGCTATCCAAATGCTACTTTGAAGGGTTTTAAATGTAATTAATTCAAATTTTGCCATCTCTGCATTGCAAAATGGAAATTAAATACTATTTTTGCAACATAATAACTGCATATGGAGGCGTTTTATAAAACTCATACCTATTTGGTTGAACACGTTCAATCACCCGTAAGGCGTTTGCTGATGGACGAGATTGACTGGACATGCCGCCTTATTGGCATCAAGGGTAGCCGTGGTGTGGGTAAAACGACTTTTTTACTCCAATATGCCAAAGAACATTTCGGTACCGACCGGAGCTGTTTGTATGTAAACTTCAACAACCTTTACTTCACCGAACATACGCTGGTTGAATTCGCTGCCGAATTTTGTGCTCAAGGTGGCAAAACGTTGCTGCTCGACCAAACATTTAAATACGAAAACTGGTCAAAAGAATTGCGTGAATGTTATGATCGGTTCCCCGAATTACATATTATCTTCTCCGGTTCGTCAGTTATGCGGCTGATTGAAGATAATGCCGATCTTCAGAATGTTGTAAAATCATATAATTTAAGAGGTTTCTCTTTTCGTGAGTTTTTAAATCTTCAGGCCGGAACTAATTTACCCCCTTATGCGTTAGATGAAATCATGCGCAATCATGTGCAAATTGCGCAGGATATCTGTTCAAAAGTTCATCCGCTCGATTTCTTTCAGGCTTATTTGCATCACGGTTATTATCCGTTCTTTTTAGAGAATCGTAATTTCTCCGAAAACCTGATAAAAACCATGAATATGATGCTGGAAGTGGATATTCTGCTCATTAAGCAAATTGAGTTGAAATATCTTTCTAAAATTCGCCGGTTACTTTACCTGATCATGAATGCAGCCCCTGCTGCTCCTAACGTGAGCCAGCTAAGCAAGGAGATAGAAGTCTCCAGGGCAACCATCATGAATTATATCAAGTACCTGAAAGATGCCCGGTTGTTGAATATGCTGTATGCCGACGGAGAAGAATATCCGAAAAAACCCAACCTGGTCTATGTACACAATACCAACCTGATGTATACCATCAATTCAGGCAATGTGGATAAACTGGCTGAGCAGAAGACTTTCTTTTACAATGCTCTGCATGCCGGCCATAAAGTCAATGTATGTAAGTATCATTTGGATTTCTGTATCGACCAGCAATATCATTTTAAATGCGGGAATAAACCCGAAAACGGGAAACATTATTCGAAAGTGATCTATGCAGCCGATCATATTGAAGTCGGTAATAAAAATATAATACCGTTGTGGCTCTTTGGATTCCTGTACTAATTCAGGATACACAATAAAAGAAATTACGCGAAAGCAAATAACAATAAAAAACAAATTAATCATTAATAAATTACTAACAAAATGGCTAAATCTAAAAAATTTTTAACCTGTGATGGTAATCAGGCTGCTGCACATATCTCATATATGTTCACCGAGGTTGCAGCAATTTATCCTATCACTCCATCGACCACAATGGCCGAATATGTTGACGAATGGGCTGCTACCGGTCGGAAGAATATTTTCGGCGAAAAGGTACAAGTTCAGGAAATGCAATCCGAAGGTGGCGCTGCTGCTGCCATGCACGGTGCTCTTCAAGCCGGTGCATTGACTTCAACCTATACAGCTTCACAAGGTTTATTACTTATGATCCCGAACATGTATAAGGTAGCCGGAGAATTGCTTCCCGGTGTTTATCACGTTTCGGCACGCGCCTTAGCTTCTCACGCACTTTCTATCTTTGGCGACCACCAGGACGTCATGGCTGTCCGTCAGGTAGGTTGCGCTATGTTTGCCACCGGTTCGGTGCAGGAAGTAATGGATATGGCTGCTGTAGCTCATCTGGCTGCTATCAAGACCCGCGTTCCTTTCGTACATTTCTTCGACGGATTCCGTACTTCACACGAAATTCAAAAAATAGAACAACTTGATCAGGAAGATTTGATTCCGCTTATCGATCAGGATGCCTTAAAAGCTTTCCGTAACCGTGCTTTGAGTCCCGAACATCCGGTTGCACGCGGTACGGCACAAAACCCGGATATTTATTTCCAGGCACGCGAAGCCAGCAATCCTTTCTATGATGCTATTCCCGATGTTGTGGAAGACTATTTGAATAAACTGGGTGCTATTACAGGTCGTCCACATGGGTTGTTCGATTATTACGGTGCTCCCGATGCCGATCGTGTGGTTATTTCCATGGGATCTTCTACCGAAGCTATCCGCGAAGGTATCGATTACCTTACGGCTAAAGGCGAAAAGGTAGGGCTGATCTCCGTTCACTTATATCGTCCATTCTCTGCTAAACATTTCTTGGCCGCATTGCCTAAAACAGCAAAACGTATTTGCGTGTTGGATCGTACCAAAGAACCGGGTGCCGGTGGCGAACCGTTGTATCTGGATGTAAAAGACGTATTGTACGGTTCGGCTGACCAACCATTGGTTGTTGGCGGACGTTACGGTTTGTCGTCGAAAGACTTTACTCCTGCTCAGGTATTGGCTGTTTATAAAAACCTCGCTTTGCCGGAACCACGCAATCACTTCACCGTAGGTATTGTGGATGATGTTACCTTTACTTCCCTCCCGTTGAATGAAGAAATTGCATTGGGCGGTGCCGGTACCATTGAAGCTAAATTCTACGGTCTGGGTGCTGATGGTACGGTAGGTGCCAATAAGAACTCGATCAAGATTATCGGCGATAATACCGACAAATACTGTCAGGCTTATTTTGCTTACGACTCGAAGAAATCGGGTGGTTTTACCTGTTCTCACCTTCGTTTCGGTGCTACTCCTATCCGTTCAACTTATTTAGTTACAACTCCTGACTTTGTAGCTTGCCACGTACAGGCATACCTGAAGCTGTATGATGTAACCAAAGGCTTGAAGAAAAACGGTACCTTCCTGTTGAATACCATCTGGAATCCGGAAGACGTAAAGAAAAACCTTCCTGTAAATGTAAAGAAATACCTCGCTACCAATAATATCAGCCTGTATATTATCGACGCTACCAACATTGCCGAAGAAATCGGTTTAGGTAATCGTACCAATACGATTCTTCAATCTGCATTCTTCAAAATTACCAATGTTGTTCCTTACGAACTGGCTGTTGAGAAAATGAAATATGCTATCAACAAGTCCTATGGTAAGAAAGGTGAAGACGTTGTAAACAAAAACTATGCAGCCGTTGACCGTGGCGGTGAATATACGAAAGTAGAAGTTCCGACCGATTGGGCTTATCTGACCGATGCAAACGAAGTGACCACCGATATTGTTCCTACCTTTATCAAAGATATTGTTCGCCCTATCAACGCACAGGCAGGCGATGATCTTCCTGTATCGGCTTTCAAAGGTCGTGAGGATGGTACCTGGGAACAAGGTTCTTCAAAATACGAAAAACGTGGTGTAGCTTCTCATGTTCCGGTATGGAATTCGTCCAACTGTATTCAGTGTAACCAATGCGCGTATGTTTGTCCTCACGCTGCTATCCGTCCGTTTATCCTCGACGAAGCCGAACAGGCTAATGCACCGTTTACCGATACCTTGAAGACGAATGGCAAACAATTTGCCGGTACGGCTTTCCGTATTCAGGTGGACGTGTTGGATTGTCTTGGTTGTAACAATTGTGTGGATGTTTGTCCGGGTAACAAAGGTAACAAAGCCCTTTCACTAGCTCCGATCGAAACTCAATATCCTAACCAGACAAACTGGGAATATTGTATTGACAACGTTAAAACAAAACAACACCTGGTTGACGTGAAGGCTAACGTGAAGAACTCGCAGTTGGCAACTCCGTTGTTTGAATTCTCAGGCGCTTGTTCAGGTTGTGGTGAAACTCCTTACGTGAAATTAATTTCGCAACTCTTTGGTGACCGCCAGTTGGTAGCCAATGCAACAGGATGTAGCTCTATTTATTCCAACTCTGCTCCTTCTACTCCATATACAACCAACGATCAAGGTCGCGGACCGGCCTGGGCTAACTCATTGTTCGAAGACAATGCCGAATTCGGTTTGGGTATGGTGTTTGCCAATGACAATATGCGCGATCGCCTGGTTCGTCTGTTTACAGAGGCACAATCGGATACTACTATTTCCGACGAGTTGAAAGGCTTATTCACAGAATGGATTGAAAATCGTAATGATGCAGATGCTACCGTTGCACTGGAAGCTAAGATTACACCGTTGGTTAAAGCAACCAACAGTCCGTTGGCAAATCAGATTGCAGAACTAAGCCAGTACATCATCAAAAAGTCGCAATGGATTATCGGTGGTGACGGTTGGGCATATGATATCGGTTTCGGCGGCCTCGATCAGGTGATTGCTTCCGGCAAGAACGTGAATATCCTGGTACTTGATACTGAAATCTATTCGAATACAGGTGGACAAGCCTCTAAATCAACTCCGATCGGTGCAGTCGCTAAATTTGCCGCTTCCGGCAAACGTGTCCGTAAAAAAGACCTTGGTATGATTGCTGCAACCTACGGGTATGTTTACGTAGCTCAGATTGCGATGGGTGCCAATCAGGCTCAGACCCTGAAAGCGCTTCGCGAAGCGGAAGCTTATGACGGACCATCATTGGTTATTGCTTATTCTCCATGTATCAGCCACGGACTGAAAGCCGGAATGGGTAAAGCTCAGGACGAACAAAACCGTGCCGTTGAATGTGGATACTGGCACCTGTACCGCTTCAACCCGGCGTTAGAAGCTGAAGGAAAGAACCCAATGATCCTTGATTCGAAAGAACCTCAATGGGATAAATTCCAGACATTCCTTATGGGTGAAGTGCGTTATGCGACCCTCACCAAACAATTTCCTGCCGAAGCTCAGGAATTGTTCACTGCCGCCCAGACAAATGCAAAATGGCGCTACGATGGATACAAGAGATTGGCCGAACGTCAGTTTTAATACATCCGACTTTTCCAACGTTAAACACGTTGGAAAAGTTGATTACTCCAAAGGGACTGCTCAGAAATGGGCAGTCCTTTTTTGCATCGTAGCAACAGTACGTTTTCTGTAGCGATGGCTTCATGCCGGATTATTGATAACTTTTCCAATGTTCCGAACGTTGGAAAAGTTGAACAACATAAATCAGCTTTTCCCCTGTATAGCGCCAACCAGTCTGCTTGAGTAAAAGCTTCACCACCTTTTGTTTATATCTTTTCCAATCTCTTACGAATAAACTTTAGAAGGCTGTGTACACTTAATCCGGGCTCTTCTTTCCGTCCGCACTCCGTGCAAACACGAATCAGCATTCCGCCTCATCCACCTCTGCACCCGCAAGCGGAATAAGCATTGAGCCGGCCTCTTCAGCACCTCTTATTTGCCTGTAGATACCCGATACCTCTGCCGGCAGGGTAACCTTCTGTATCTGAATTTGCAGAGCTTCGGTTTTCTTTCTCTTTACCTGAAACGGTTTGCGGCAAACGATATTCCAATCGTTATACGACCCGGCAGTAAAGTTACCCATCGATTCTCTCATGGATCCCAACAATGAATTTTGTGCAATGCTCATCGTGTTGTGTTTCTAATAAGTTTCATTCTAACTGAATTCTATTCAACCCGAACAATCCTTGGTTGCCGTTTGATGCTTTAAAGATCGATTATTTTAATGCTTATCCGGATATATTCCGGGGTTTCTCCCCTTTATTTGCTCGGGGATAGTCCGTAGAAAGTCCGTAGAAAAGCTATAATTTAGTTATGGTTCAGATAGGGTTCAGTTAGGGTTCAGTTAGGGTTCGGATAGGGTTCGGATAGGTAAACCTAACTGAACCCTAACGAAACCTTATTTATGCCCTATTTATGCCCTATTTGAGATACGGTGTTTCTATAGCGTTTCCTAGTACTAACCCCGATCATTCGGTGGACACGCTCTGGCTTTCCGGCCTTCTATCCGGACCGAACTATTCGAAAATCCTCTGGTCGTTAGCCTTTGAGCGATTTATTCAGGCAATTTATTCAGTACTTTTATATTTATTTAAAATAAACGAATAAAATGTTGGAAAGTTAAATAAGAGTTCGTACTTTTGGAGTGAAAAGACTCGCTAAGAAACACGCAGTTATAAAGGTATGGGGTTTGAGTACGGGTGTTCGCTTCGCTAAGACTGGAACTATCCGCTAGATGCAACTTTAAACTTAGATGAGAAAGAGCTATGTGCAAACTTGGAATGAGATGGGTATAGCAAATAATTATTGTTATAAACAATTAACCCCTTGTTGCAAACGAGAGGCAGGGAGATAAATCGAAGTTGAATTATAAAAATCAATAGTATGGCTTTAATTAATTGTAGTGAATGTGGTAAAGAAATATCAAACAAAGCTGACAAATGTCCAAATTGTGGAAATCCTATCAATGAGTTAAGGATAACGCCTTCATCAGATAAATCCACGAGTAATATTAATGGAAATAATGAAGGTTGTTTCCTGCAAACTTTAAATATCGGTTGCGTATTAACAGTCTGCATAATTATGATTATAATTCTTTTTTTATTTTTTATATCGCTATAGGCACTTAGGCAGCCTATTATTTTTATAATTGCTACCCTTGTCTAGTGTTTGAGTGAAGCGGGAACTTGTGCTGATAATTCGAATAGTTTGTAACTATGTAATTTAATCAGTTGAAAACTGCATGGATTTCCAGTTCAAGTTACGCTTCATTAAACTTGAACTATCCAACTGAGTACAAACTTGGAACAAGAGGGGGTAACCCCATTGACAAACCTTAAGGCACAGGTAGCTATATAGACATAGGATCAAATGATCATGTAATTTTTATTATTCACTCAATAAAATACAAATATGAAAAAAATATTAATATGTTGTTTTGCGTTGTTGCTACTACATAATTCTTCACAAGGGCAAGTTAATTCTAATGACCCGACAGTATTTGATGCATTTTTAAAAGAACAAAATGAAGACGTGAAAAATAATGCAGAGTTTGTTTTTGAAGGCTATTATCAAAGAAGAGATATCTATCCGCGAAAAGATAAAAATGGCGAAGTATATTATCCTACTTCTGTCATAGTTAAGATCACCAAGGTTTTCAGGGGTAATTTAAAAATTGGCACCGTTGAATTAGCAGGAATACAAAATCTTAATTGTTTTATTCCTCCTTCAAAAAGGGAAAGTTATATTCCCGATTCGACAAAATATATCTTTTTTTGCCGGGCAGCCGGAAAGGATCATCCCTACGATGCTATCTATGATATTTACCCCGTTGATAACAAAACAATACTAACATCCGCCAATGAATATGTTAAGTGTGGTTTTAGGATTCCTGAACTGTCTATGTTTGAAACCAAAATATATTCCAAGGGAGATATTTACCGGTATATCAGTAAACTGCCAAATATAAAAATGCCGGTAATAACAAGGGAGGATACGGTTGAAATATATCATGGAGAAGTAAGGCCGAGTAAATATCAACCACTTACCAAAGCAGAGAAAGATTCGTTAAAGGCTATCCGCATAGCAAAGAAGCTTCACGTTATTCATATTAGCGATTCAATTGGACGAGTTCGGGCCGATTCTATTGAGTTTGTAAAAAAAAAGTAAAACCACTGACAAGCCTTAAGGCAATGGTAGCTATATAGACATAGGATCAAATGATCATGTAATTTTCATTATTCATTCAATAAAATACAAATATGAAAAAACTATTAATATGTTCTTTCGCGTTATTGTTATTGCATGGTTACACATATGGGCAAGCTAAAAACGATACAAGGCCAAATTTCAAGGACCCTGCAGTACTGCGTGCATTTTTGAAAGAACAAAATGAAGACGTGAAAAATAATGCAGAGTTTGTTTTTGAAGGCTATTATCAAAGAAGAGATGTCTATCCGCGAAAAGATAAAAATGGCAAAGAATATTATCCGACTTGTGATATAGTTAGAATCACCAAGGTTTTCAGGGGCAATTTAAAACCAGGCACCGTCGAATTAACAGGAGTACAAACAACTAATGGTTTTATTCTTTCTTCAGAAAGGGAAAGTTATATTGTTTCCAATTCAATTAAATATATCTTTTTTTGCCGGGCAGCCGGAAAGGATCATCCTTACGATGCTGCCTATGATATTTACCCGGTTGATAACAAAACAATACTCACGAGTGCAAATAAACATGTTAAGTGTGGTTTTAGGATTCTTGATGATTATATGTTTGAGAGCAAAATGTATTCCAAGGGAGATGTTTACCGGTATATCCGCAAACTGCCAAATATAAAAATGCCGGTAATAACAAGGGAGGATACGGTTGAAGTAAGTCGCCATAAAGCAATACCAGACAAGCCACTTACTCAAATCCAGAAAGATTCGTTAAGGGCTATCCGCAGAGCAAAGAAGCTTCACGTTATTCATATTGCCGATTCTATTGGACGTATTAAATCCGATTCTATTGAGTTCGTAAAAAAAAAAGTAAAACCACTGACAAGCCTTGAGGTAATGGTAGCTATATAGACATAGGATCAAATGATCATGTAATTTTTATTATTCACTCAATAAAATACAAATATGAAAAAAATATTAATATGTTGTTTTGCGTTGTTGCTACTACATAATTCTTCACAAGGGCAAGTTAATTCTAATGACCCGACAGTATTTGATGCATTTTTAAAAGAACAAAATGAAGACGTGAAAAATAATGCAGAGTTTGTTTTTGAAGGCTATTATCAAAGAAGAGATATCTATCCGCGAAAAGATAAAAATGGCGAAGTATATTATCCTACTTCTGTCATAGTTAAGATCACCAAGGTTTTCAGGGGTAATTTAAAAATTGGCACCGTTGAATTAGCAGGAATACAAAATCTTAATTGTTTTATTCCTCCTTCAAAAAGGGAAAGTTATATTCCCGATTCGACAAAATATATCTTTTTTTGCCGGGCAGCCGGAAAGGATCATCCTTACGATGCTGCCTATGATATTTACCCGGTTGATAACAAAACAATACTCACGAGTGCCAATAAACATGTTAAGTGTAGTTTTAGGATTCTTGATGATTATATGTTTGAGAGCAAAATGTATTCCAAGGGAGATGTTTACCGGTATATCCACAAACTGCCAAATATAAAAATGCCGGTAATAACAAGGGAGGATACGGTTGAAGTAAGTCGCCATAAAGCAATACCAGACAAGCCACTTACTCAAATCCAGAAAGATTCATTGAGAGCCATTCATATTGAGATGAGAATTCGTAGGGCCGATTCTATTGGGCGTATTAAATCCGATTCTATTGAGTTCGTAAAAAAAAAAGTAAAACCACTGATAAGCCTTGAGTCACAGGTTACTACAGAAGGGGTAAGAAAACTTTCGATTGAAGACGCTCTATTTCGTCCAAGTATAATTTCCCTGAATAGTTCAAGAGTCTGAGCGAAGCGGAGACTCAACTATCCCGAACAATTGAGAGTATAAAAGCGCATAAAATAGTGCACAGACGCATATGACGTAAATATGACTTAAGCATGGCGCAACGAAACGATTATATTAAGCATACTTTTGTTCTGAATTTCAAACAAGATAAAATGAAGAACAAAGAACTCGCTCAGAGAATTAAAGAACTGAGAAACCGGAAAGGTTTTTCTCAAGAAGAATTATCAGAAAAGACCGGACTAAGTCTACGTACAGTACAGAGAATTGAGAACGGAGAGACAGAGCCTAGAGGTGACTCTCTTAAAAAACTTGCAATGGCATTTGATGTTTCTCCAGATGAAATTATTGATTGGACAGTTCAAGAGGATAAAGGATTTTTGATAAGTTTGAATCTATCTGCTTTAAGCTTTTTCTTATTTCCTCTTTTAGGAATTATAGTTCCTTTGATAATATGGATATCCAAAAAAGACAAGATTCGTAATGTAAATGAAATTGCAAAAGAAATTTTGAATTTTCAAATGACCTGGACAATGATTCTTTTTATTGGATATATTGCTATTATATTGAATGCTGTGTTAAGAATGAAAACGTCGGGAGATATTAACTCAACGGTAGTGACTTCGATGATGATGTTGTATTTTCTTCTATTGACAGTAATGTATTTATACAATTTGATAATGATTATAATCAATGCTGTCAGGATAAATAAAGACAAGAAAGTATTTTATACTCCTAAAATTAGATTTATCAGGAAATAATTTAGCCATAATTGAAACAACATATAAAGAGTAAAATGGAAAATCAAGATTTCGAAATTGGAATTAAAACGATATGGTTTGTAGTGATTGGAAGTCTATTATTTACAATAGCCGGAGCGTTTACAAAGATTGAGCATTGGGAGTACTCACAAGTAATTTTATCTATAGGTTTAATTTTCTTCTTGTCGACCTTAGTGATAATGGTCAGAGATATAAATCGAAGTAAAATTCACGACAAAGAATTTTGGATTATGTTTATGTTTATTGTTCCTTACATTTCGCCGATACTGTATTTAACAAGAAGAACCAAAATGATTAAACTTAGAAGGAAATTTGGTCATTAAGATTTAGACAAACTCAAATCAAGACTAAATACCTAGTGTTGTGTTAAGTATAAAATGTCGCATATGTATTTAGTGAAGCCGTCACTTCTTACGGTGCTGAATTATAGTTAGTGACGGCTTCACTATTCTTTCGCTAAGTTACAGTGAACGCTCCCACAAACAGACAAATGTGAATAGCCCCGGTAGTTATGTATAAGCATAAAAAAAAGACCGAATTCTAATACCTAAATTGAATCTCATGAGAAGAATCATTTTACTCAGCTTTTTCTTTCAAACATTCCTGGCATTTGGACAAACGGATATTGATATTCCAACGACTGTTCAACAATGGCTCAATCAAGAAATGGCTAAAACAAATAAACCAATTAGAGTAAAGAATTCTAACAGCTTAACAAAAAGCGATAAAGCTATCGGAAAGCAATTACCGCAATTGCAAAATAATATTTATGTTGATGATTTCTTTAGTGAAAAGCCAGCGTATCTGATTGGGTATATAAAAGATTATACTGGAGTGCCCAAATCATTTTTTCTAAGGGTATTAACAGATGACGTGCTGTCAGGAAAAGAAGGTTTCCCACTTTCAATCAATATTATGGAGGATGGACGATTTACCGTTAAAATACCAAACCCTCACCCTCAGAATTCAACTTTATGGTTAGGTGATGATGAAACAATCCCTTTTTACATTGAACCGGGTCAAACATTAGGAGTGGTAATAGACTTGAAATCAAAAGAAAATAAAGTGGAATTTATAGGTGAGTTAGCGCAAATCAATAAAAACCTAAAGGCTATTAATTCGCAGGTTCCGGTATTAAATCCTTATTTTGTTTATGGAAAGGGAGTCTTTGAAATGTCACCACAAGCATTTACCGAAGAATATACCCGCCAATATAAAAACACGCAAGCAAAATTGGAAGAATATTTATCCAGGAACCCCGTTGCAAGCAAAGTCAAAGAAATAGAGAAGTTTAATAATATGATCATGTACTCGTCGAAGATGTTAGAGTATGCGATTAAAAAATCAAAAAGTGAACGAATCCCATTAAACTTTTATACCTTTTTAAATGAGCTACCACTGGATAATCCTCAATTATTAGCCGGAAGTCAATCTATTACTTTTGTTGATCGTTTATATGAGCTCCTTCAAATTAAATTGAGTCAACAAAATGGGTTACCTCCAAATTTTACGAGAATTATTGTTACAACCCCATCAGATTCAACTCCATCGGTATATAATCAAGTATTAAAATCATTAGCGCAAGAAGAGAAGTTGTTGAAAGATAGTTTTCAATTAAGAAACTCATTATTAGTAGATATTCTAAAATTGCATTCTTTTTCGAGTGTGTTATCCATATTGCCGGCTGAAGAAAAAGAGCTTTTTTCAACCACAATAAAGGCTCAAATCAAACATCCATTTCTTAAAAGACAGGTTGATAAATTATGTATACTGGATTCAGTAATGCGTACTACGAAAACAGTTGAATTACCGAATGGAAAAGCTCGTGATTTCTTTAATGAAATAATAGCAAAACATAAAGGTAAATATGTGTTAGTCGATTTTTGGGGTATTCATTGTGGAGCTTGTGAACAAGATATGATGAACACATTCAGTGTAAGAGAAAAATATAAAAACTCTCCGGAGATTGATTTTATATTTATCACTGATTATTGGTGGTCACCAACGGAACCCTATGACAAATTTGTTTCCGAACAGCATTTGCAGTACAATTATCGACTTCAAAATAAAATGTTTGATGCAATTTGTAGTGCTTTTAGGTTTAATGGAATTCCACATTATGCTTTGGTTGATAAGTCGGGTAAGATTATTTCAGCGAATTTTTCAATCTATCAACTTATGCCTGAATCAGCAATAGAAAGTTTATTAAAACAGAAATGAAATATACCCATTGCTAATATATCGGACTTCACCCGAGATAAGACACTCATGAATGAACTGAAAATCATTCTTCGCGCAGAGTGGTTCGGAAAGATGAGGCTCTTCCAACTGTCTATGGGTCCCCTCCGACTCTACTGGATGCCAAAAATAAATGTATATAACAGTCTGTTGGATCTTTTGGAAAAAAAGGACTATGGGGTTTTCCTGTAGCGGCTACGGTTAAATGAAAATATCAATCAAAAAGAATAAACAAACGTATAAAATCAGCTAATTGGCACAATAAAAAAACTAATTAATTTTTATTTTATCATATATTAAACAATTAATTCATTTAAATGTTATATGTATACCTCAATAAGAGCAATTTGAGAAGCTCTAATGTATTAAAATAAGTGGTGTTTTAGACATATTGTTTTAATCGCCGTCCTAACGGATATGTTCTTAACTAAAAGAACAAAGAGTGCGGAATGTGATTGGGATTTGTAATTCCGCTAATCGGTATACAGTAAAAAAAACAAAGGATATATTTAAAAGAACGGGGTTCAACTACCAGTGTGTTCGATTTTATAATCAAAAGCAACCGAGGAATCAATCGGAAGTAAAAGCACATTTGTGTTTCCAGTGATTACATGCGTTTCAGCCTTTTATTATTTTCAGAATTTTCCAATTATCACTATACCAAACGGATTTTCAAAAAACTATTTATCAAACAAACGGATTAAGTATTAAGAATAATCTATTGTTCTGTTTCATAACAGAATAGGTCATTCCGTTTTGTTATGAACTTTAGTCCGGTATCATTCTTAAAACACATTATATTAACCATTAAGAAAACTATGTTATGACAAATTTAATTGTATTGGATGTTGTAATAGGTTTGGTTTTTGTCTACCTGTTATACAGTATGTTAGCCACTATTCTACAGGAATTGCTGGCTACCTGGTTCAGCTTCCGGTCTAAACTTCTTGAGCGGGCTATATTCCGTATGCTTGAAGATGGGCATGATTTTGACAAGAGATTCAGTAGTTTAAAGGCCCTGTTTAAAAGGACAAGATCTCCGGACACTCCGAAGACTCCCATTGATGTGTTTTATAATCATCCCATGATAAAATACCTGGGAGAAGATAAATATAACAGTAAGCCTTCGTATATAACCCGGCAGACCTTTTCGAAAGTAATGATCGACTTACTCCGCGGAGATGAACTGAAGACCGGGGATGACATAAAACCATTGATAGAGAATTCGATAAACAATGGAAAACTGGCAACCAGCGGCGTAAAGATAGAGGATGAAACATTACAATTTATCCGGTCTGTATGGATTGATGCACAGGGTGATGTCGATGCATTCCGAAAATCACTTGAACAATGGTTCGACGATACCATGGAACGATGCACGGGTTGGTATAAGCGGCATACACAATATATCCTGCTGGTAATCGGTCTGCTTATTGCCATTGTATTTAATGTCGATACCATCGCCATAGTCGGGAAATTAGAAAAAGACCCAAAACTGAGAGATGCCGTGGTACAACAGGCAGAATCATTTACCAAAGCACATCCCAACCTGTATCAGGAACGTGTACGCGACCTGAATGACAACAGAAAATACGCTATTCTATATACAAAAAAAGACTCGACTACGATTATCTATTCCAAAATAGACAGCCTGGCTCATAAAAACAAACTGGATTCTATCGCCAGAGCAAAGAATGACTCGTTACTTAAAAGAGGAAAAATGCTTACCCATAAAGCCGACTCGCTCGTTAATGGAGATATTACCAAAATGAACGGTCAAATGGGAATGGGGATAGGTACTTTTTCTTTCAAAGACGGAGGATGGAAAAAGGTTGTTTCGTCGATATTCGGTTGGCTGATCACGGCATTGGCACTCTCATTGGGAGCACCTTTCTGGTACGACCTGCTGAATAAGTTCATGAAACTGCGTAGTTCCATTGGGACATCAGGCAATTCAAAAGGAAAAGAAAAAAGATAAAATTCCCACAATAGCTAAAGAAAAGAAACACGGAAATGATATTAATACAACTAATTCTAAAAATAACAATTAAAATAAATACAGCATTATAAACAGTTTGTCTTTTATCTCAATATCAGGTTATTAATCAAATAAAAACAACAAATCATGAAAACGTTGATTCTCATACTTGGGATATTATTTGTGCCTATATTGGCAATTACACAAAACAAATCCAGCATCTGTAAAGATGATGATACTATCATTTTTAGCAACTCCAGCAAATATAACTGTTCAGTGCCAGATACTGTTGTTTATGATTTCAAAACGGGAGAAATAGCTTTTCAAAAGAAAAGCAATACACTTAGGCGCGGAGATGCAATAAGGATTAAGATTATACACTTCAACCAGTTTCTATATCAGGTAACGATAAATGGGAAAGACAGTGTCTATAAAGGAATGGTGGACACCAGTAATCTATTTGGTTCATTTTCTTCAATAGGAAATTTAACTTCGTTAGTTTCTAATCTGGTTGGGACAGCAACAATTGCAGGGAAAATTAATAAGTCGTTATCAAATAATCAATCGAAGGAAGAAGATGCGGTTTATAGTACAACAATTGCTTTTTATAAAAAAGACAAAAAAAACAAGCTTAAATGCACTATAAAAAAAACCTCTGAACTACAAAAACTATTCACTGATAATGCTAATTTAATCAGAGGATATGACCGTTCAATCGATTCATTAAAAAATAAGATTGATAGTCTTACAACCTACGGTTGGTCACAATTAGAGAAAGCAGAAAGAGAACCTTATCCAACAAGTCATAACTTTGATAATCTTAACAACGGCGAAATTAAAGAATCATTTATACGGAGCTTTTCAGAACTCAAAAGGTCTATAGGTAATACTTTAAATTCCATCAAGCTTAATCGTTACCAATATTTAGATTCCGTAGTCGGCTTTGTTGATTTACTTAAAGATAAAACGAATCTGATGACAGACAGCTTAATAAAATCATTTTATACTAAAAATATTGCTTTATTGACTGCCGTAGATACAACATTAAGTTATAAAAAGCTCCAGACAATTGTAGAACGGATTGAACTGATAAAAGATACTCGTCCCTACTATATTTCAGAGCCAATATTTTTAAGGGAAGACTCAAAGATTATTAACCTTCAAATTATTCCATGGAATAAAAATAATTCTTCCCTACTCCCACCACAACAGTCTATTTCTTTTGAATTGCCTTGGACGCCAAGACATATATTCGGGGTAACCGGTGGCCTATATATGGGGACCTTACATAATAATACGTATAGTAACGAATTTGATAGTACATCAGTCACGAGCAAGGGATATCGATTGATAAAAGAGAATGTTACAAAATTTGAATTCGGTCTGAACGTACTTGCATATTACGATTATAAACTCGGCAACAATGACAAATGCTGCTGTTATTTGGGAGGTGCTTTTGGTGCAGGTACTTCTATAGAACCAACACTCAAACCAAGAATCTTTATAGGTCCTAACCTTGCTTTCGGAACAAAAAACAGATTGTTAATTACAGCAGGTATATGTTGTGGTTATGTAAGTACCTTATCCGCCGCATATAGCACAAATGTCCTTTATACAACAGCGCAAAGCGGATATAGTATAGATGTGCTTAAGCTGGGAGGCTTTTTATCTATCAGCTATAGTTTTATAAGTAATTGACATCCGGATTTTGATGTATCGTAATACACATCAAATAACCTGAGTTCAGGATAAACCTTACCTCACAGCATTATTCTCTTTTTTGTTATTTCTTAAAAAAAATATCATGAAAAACAAACCATTTTATTTTTTACTGATACTGCTTGGGGCAGTTATGATTTCACCTTTATCAGGGCAAAATAACGCTAATGACTCTATTCTATACCGGCAGGCTATTCAGTCGGCTATGTACCCGGAAGCAACTAAAGTGGACACGAATCTGGTACCGATTAATGACCAGAATCGGAACCTGATACGAAAAACGATAGATCATGAAGATTATATACTGGTGGTTACCTGGAAACAAAATGTCAGCTATTACCGGAAGTATATCGATTCTACTTTTTATAATACGGGCAATTATCCAATATGGGTAACTACCGCACCGGAACTATTGCAACGGATGAGAAAAGAAAAAGCAACGGATGTAAACAGAAGACTGATACAACTCCTGGGATTACCACCCAATGCCACATACAGTTATTTTGTTGAGTTTTGGGTCAGACCCACCGACTTGTTTCGTCCGTGTCCCGATAAAGAAGTCAGTGATAAACGTTGTGAGATTTGCTTTCCGGCCAATACCGACTCTACGCATATAAAGTGGATAAACAGCAGCCGTATTGATCGCTATTACCAGTGCGATTTATATCAGCAATATCCGTGGACCGAACTTGGTTATACTTACGACTGGAACCCGGAAAATAAATCGCATATCGGCCTGAGCGAATTTGTAATCGGAGCCAATAAGAATATTAAAGTCAAAGCCATTTATACTACCGATGATTATCTGAAGAAGTAGTTCTGAAAAGCGATAAGAGAATGACCCGTTATTGTCCGGGCAGGTTAACGAATTACGCTAACCAGAGGTAGATTTCAGAACATCAGAAACGGAATGGTATATATAAAAGAATGCTTCACAGAGGATGTGAGGCATTTTTTTATGGAACCCTTTAATCCGAGACATTGGAGCAGTTCCGGCGAAAGGATATGGTATAAAGTAATTTGATTAGCGTAAGTATCCGGCAAGAAGCATAAGCCCCCTGCCCTATCCGGCCTGGGATATATAGACGGAAATACAAGGATTATTCACGTTAATCAGGATGTCGGGGTACTGCAAAACAAGACCTCGTTTTGAAGATAGAGAATGTATAAGACAAGGCAAACGCTTTGCATATTAACGGAAATCCGCATAAGCACTATACTTTTTAAAATATGTTTATAAGTATTTATCTAAACAATAGGATTTAATTAAAATGATTCGTATTTTTGCGAAAACATAGTTTCCTTTAACCTATTTCTGACATTTATACTGAAAAATCATGTTCTACGAAACCTTCCATAGCCAACGAGTATCTCTTTTTCTTCTAAGTTTGATTATTTGCAGTTATTGGATAGTTCAGGTCTGAGCTAAGCGGAGACTTGGACTATCCGTTGATTGCAGCTGATTGAACCTGGAAGAAAAAGAGCAATAATGTTTCTATATTTGGAAACTATATCTATCTTTGTACGTTATACTAATAAGAAGAAATCAATGAGATATTTTGACACCAAGTTTTTAGACGAGGCAGACAAATTTATTGCCAGACTTGACCAAAAAGCAGCCAGAAAAATCATTTACAACATTGATCTTGCAGAACAAACGAATGACCCAAGACTTTTCAAGAAGCTTCAAAACGACATTTGGGAATTTCGTACAAAATATGCAGGACTTCAAATCAGACTACTTGCATTTTGGGACAAGTCAGACAAAAAAGAAACCCTGGTTATTGCAACTCATGGTTTTATAAAGAAAGTAGATAAAGTTTCAGGTGACGAAATTGAACGAGCAGAACGAATCAGAGATAAATATTTTAACAACAAACTAAAAAGAGAATAATATGGCAACAAATGAAATAAAAACACAAACTCTTTCTGAAATAAAAGATAAATATATTGGAAAAACAGGGACTAAAGAAAGAGAAGAGTACGAGTATGAGCTCAGAATGGATGTTTTGGGTAAAATGATTAAATCAGCAAGACAAGAACGTCATTTGACACAGGAGGAATTAGGTAGATTAATTGGTGTTCAAAAATCGCAAATATCCAAACTTGAAAGCAGTGCTAATAGTGCTACAATTGACACAATTATTAAAGTGTTCAAAGCATTAAAAGCCGAGATTAACTTTAATGTAAAACTTGAAGACACTTTTGTCGAACTTACCTGACAAATAGCATAAAGCATAATACATAGGTTTTAGGCGATAGGTAAGACCTGACATGAAAGGCAAGTTGAACTTATTATCCGGTAGCAGGGGCTTATTCTACAAGGTTTAAGGAGTAAAGGAATGGCGGATATTGAGCCCGTACAGACTATAATGTCTATACGGTTTTTTAATACCCAAATTTCAGTACTTTAATGTTTCTTTTAAATAAATGAATAAAATGTTGTTACGTTAAATAATAGTTTGTACATTTGATGCGAAATTAACTGATAACGGATTGAAAATCTTAAGAATACAAAGAACGGGGATTGAAAATTCCAGCAACAGACATGACCCTTTGTACATCTGAATAAGATTGCATATCCGAAAGAACGGGGGGAATAATCAAAGATTATTAAACAATACGGGTCGCTGATCCTCGCTAGCATAGGGCTTAGAGTTGAACTAGTCTTATAAAAATACAAACAATTTAAATTTATAATTATGGGTGGTTTTATGTTACTAATTTGGGGTTTGATCTATGTTGCAATATTGATTGCAGTAGTCTATTTTGTATATACGTGGGTAACTACATTTATCTCATTAAAGCGAGAGCATAATGACTTGCTAAGGGAAATATTGAAGAAAATGGATAAGGCTGAGGATTAAGTAGGTTTCTCCTTCATTCGTTGCAGTGCAAGTGGTATTTGACATTTCTACAGAAATGATGAAAAGAGTTTGCGTAGAGACAGGTCGCGACCTGTCCCTACATGAGGTTTGTACGGTTATTACGATTTCATTCAACCAGTCATTAACCTCTTGTAAGGTGTAGTCTATTTGTTTGGCGAAGCGTCCCGCTTCGTCAAAGCTAAAAGCAAGCCTTTGCCTTGCATATCAAAAAATAGACAGTTGTGGAAAGTATGGAAAACAGGAGCTTTCCTTCTGGCTTTGACATAGCGAGAGTCTCCGCTTCGCTCAGAACTATCCGGTGATGGCAACTGATTAGACCTGGATAAGTAAGGGAAAAATAAGGTTAGGTATTGGGATAGCATGTTTTCTACGAAGGTTTAAGAAACAACAATAAGGTGGTAAGAAATGCCAATTCTTTCTTCCCACCCGCTTTTAAACGGGAAAAGGAATAGGGAACAAATGAAATCTGCTTTATCTTATTTGTTATAAAAACAAACAACCGGAAACCTCTTATTGTCAGTGAGGAAAAGAGAAAATTGAAGAAGCAGTTTACTAAATGTCAATAATATACTTAACTTTAAACAGATAAATTATGAAAATACGAATTATTGCACTGTTGGCGACACTACTTACTGTTACAGGCTGTGTAACTGTTCCCAAGGAAACAATTACCTTGTCCCAAACATTGGGAAATGATTTAAAGGTATTACATACTGCCCATCTTAATATCGTCAATATCCATTTTGTAAAAATTAAAGAGGATATAAACTCGTTTGTAGATGAAGTGTATGCACCCTATGTAATCCAATTTGTATTAAAGAGTGAATTGGCCAATTACAAGACCGGTAAGCCTTCGCTATACGGTACCATCGAAAGTACAAAACAACAAGAGGGAACAACAGCATCGAATAATGCGCTAAATGAGATGCTGGATTTTCAAACTGCTGCCCGGAAACAGATAGAGAGTAAACGGGATGAATTGTTGTCCCCTATATTGAAACAAGAAGCTGAAATTACTCAGGCCATAAATCAATCGTACGAAAATGCTATTTATGCCAATTCAACCATTACGGCTTATTTACAATCTATCCGGAAAGTAAAAGATGCCCAGCAGGAAGCCCTTGCTATAATTGATTTAAAGGGCGCAGACACCCTAATGACAAACTCGCTGGTAAATCTATCGGAGCAGGTAAGCAAAGCCGTTAAAGCAGGAAAAGAAATTGATATACAAGGTGCAGATGCCTATAATAAGCTATCGGAAATAACGGATAAAATAAAGGAAATAACCAGCAAAAAATAAAAAAACATGACAGACAATCGGTTTAATAATTTATTTTCAGATGCAGATGCCGCATTTAATGCTGCCTATAAAAACGAATTAAACGAATTAAAGGGATTATCCTCATCGGACATTGATTCAATTATCCCGGGGACAGCAGGTTCAACGGCTTATTCCGCCTTGCTCAACATAGTTGAAACAGCCTCGAAAGAGAATCTGTCTCAGGCAGCATTAATTGAAAATATAAAGGGATTGGGAGATATTGCCGTACAGATTGCCAGGAAGGTACCACAGTTAGCAGCATTGTTGTAAAGAGCAAAGAAACAAGACTTAAAAACAAAGATTTAAGATTGGAAATACAGTAGATTACTGTATACTTAAGGTCTTTGTTTCAGTATTATTTATTTACAGAACAATCAAAAAACACTATTATGAGATTAAAGATCATTGTTATAATAGCCTGCCTGACATCGATTAGTACTTATGGGCAAACGAGAAGTGAATTGATAAAGAAAGCCGACATTTGTTTTAGTCAGAAAGATTATAGCGGCGCCGAAACCTTTTATAAAAAAGCCATTCAACTGTCGGATAATAATCAGGACGAAGTATATATCCTGTATGTAAACATGGGAACTGCCCAAAGGCGAAATAAAAAAAAGAAAGAGGCACTGGAATCGTATAATATGGCTGATAAACTGAGTCCAAACAATGTATCTATCCTGAACAATCGCGCATCTCCGAAGGGCCAGTTAAAAGACTATAAAGGATCGCTGGAAGATTATGCCCGGTCGGTAGGAATAGACTCTTTGAATGAAGAGACGCTGATTAATCGCAGCCATATGTATAAAGTAATGGGCGACACGGCTGCTGCCCTGAATGATCTGGAACGGGTATTGAAATTTAAACCTAAAAGCCTGCCTGCACGTAATAATTATGCAGATGTCATGATGAACCGTGGAAAATATACTGAATCAATGAAAGTATTTGATGAGCTGCTTGCAGAGTATCCGAATGAGCCCATACTACTTAACAATAAAGGAGAAGTGTACATGAGACTCAAAAATTATGACAAAGCCCTGGAGTATGTCAATAAAGCCATCAAGTTAAAAGACACTTATTACACAGCCTTTGTGACACGCGGAGAGATATACATTAAACTCGGTGAACTATCGAAGGCAAAAAAGGACTTCCAAAAAGCGATCAAACTGGGATGTGACGAAACGAAAGTATATAATTTGCTGGATAAATGCAATTAACCGGAACAGAGTTGACATTGAGATTTAGAATTAGTAAAAACATCCATATGAAAAAAGGAATCTTACTGATATTATTTATTGTTTTTGGAGTTCATATCTATGGTCAGGTAATCGATTCAATACCGCGACAGGGCTTCTCATTTCCTATAGGATCGAGAGTTACGATACAGTTAATACCGGTTGATTCGGTCAACTTCAATTACCGTGTAATTAAGTTTGAGGCTTATCATGAGATAATTGATATTGAAAGTAATAAGAAGCTTCTGCCCGACTCGATCGGCAACAATATCGTTGAATTTATATTTAGTTACGGTAGGTATGGAAGTGACGAAAAGAATAATGAATATAAAATAGTATTGGAATTAAGAAGCAGTGTAACAGCAGCCCTGGAATACAAAGCAGACATACAAGTCCCGAATCAGGTTTTTAAATCTACATCGGTAGAACCCTTGTTTCACATGGTAGTAAGCAAGGAACTATGGCCTTATCAGATCGATATGATCGCATTGCACGATTTCCATAAATATCAAAACAAGTTTAAATAAAATGAGAGAGTTGGTGGCATGTAGTAAGTCGAAAGTAATTGACGGCAGTTATGCTCTTTGTATCGTCATTTATCTCATTTCACGTAAAGAGATATAAAAATATTGTTTATTCTTCTGCAACAAATTTAGTATCTTTCTTCTATTGAATTTACTCAAAAAAAAATGTTTTAATGAAAATATGTCGGACAGTTTCTCTACTCTTATTTATTTTGTTGTCTTCAACCGGAATAAATTACTCAACTATCAGCGCACAATCACACTCAGTTACGCCTACACTCCCAACGATTCCGGATAAAATATTCAATATTAAGTACTATGGCGCGGTTAGCGATAATACAACAGATAATACCAAAGCTATTCAGGAAGCAATAAATGCTGCTACAAATGCCAGTGGCGGTAAAGTTGTCGTACCATCTGGAATTTACTTATGCGGTCCGATTCGATTTGCAAGCAACCTAAACCTGCAAATCGACTCAGGTGCAGTTCTCAGGTTGCTACCTATTGATAAGTATCCGGGCGGAACCAAAGAGGGAAAGAGTTTTATAAGCGGCTCAAAACTACATGACATTGCCATAACAGGAAAGGGGATGATCGATGGACAAGGGAGTCCCTGGTGGCCATTTGCAAAAATAAGCGGTATAAAACGCCCGCGCATGATTGCCTTCAAGGATTGCGACAGGATTTTGATTGAAGAGGTAAAATTGATCAATTCGCCTATGTTTCATATTGCCATTGGAGGGAAAACATCAAATGTCACTGTTCGTGACGTGATTATTCAGGCTCCGTCGTCTACCGATCCTGTTAATCCAAGTCATAATACAGATGCCTGTGATGTCAGCGGAACAAAAATATTGATTCAACATTGTGACGTTAGTGTGGGCGATGATAACTTTACTTGCGGTGGAAATACATCTGACGTTCTCATCACCAATTGTACCTATGGATATGGACATGGAGTCTCGATTGGTAGTCCGACAAAAGGGGGAATATCGAATTTTACCGTTGAAAATTGTACCTTTACCAATACCGAATTTGGTATCCGTATAAAATCAGACCGCGACCGGGGTGGAATTCTTCAGAATATAACCTATCGAAACATAAAAATGACGAATGTAGGTATCCCAATTCTGATTTATGCTTCCTATATGGCAAAAGAACGTGAATATAGAAATCTACAAAAGATAACGCCGGAAATTGCAGTGACTTACCCTTCTGCACCCGTTACAACACTTACACCTATCTATCGCAATATCTCTTTTTATAACATTACGGCAACTGCTGAAAAAGGAAAACGAGCCGGTTTGATTTGGGGGTTGCCTGAAGCAGCCATATCCAATGTTCTCTTTAAAAACGTCAATATCACGGCTGATGATCCTTTTGGAATTTTCTTTGCCAATGACATTAAACTGGAGAACTGTGAGATAATAACCCAACGAGGGAAAAATAAGCTCGCACTTACGAATGCAAAAGTCAGCATTAATGGTAAAGAAATAAAATAACGGAAAAGAGTTTTATAGTAGCAACATAAGTTTTTTATTTATCTTATGGTATGGCTGATACCATAAGACGTATGCACGGAGAAGCTCAATTTGCAGGTTCTTCTTCAGTTCCTGCTCACGTGGAAATAATGGAATTCCCCGGAATCGGTAGCACCCTAATAGTTGGAGCAACTGTACAGGTAGTTGTTGTTATTGAAATGGCTAAATAAGACTTTAGAATAAAAATTTGAGATAAGAAAAACTCCCGATACCAAAAGTATCCGGGAGTTTCTTTTTATATTTAAACCTGGCGATAATTAGTCTTATTATTGACGATTCGCATGCTTATAATTTTCTCGTTAATTTGTATAAGCAAAGAAAGTGCTCCAATTACCCGGAGCACTTTCAGTTATTAAACTAATAAAAAATCGGGCCTTTTTATTTTTGCGTCAGGAATTCATCATTGACGCTGTTAACAGATAAATTCAGAACAGCTAAATATCTTTTGTACTGCGGAACAGACAAAATATATTTTGCATTGCTGACATTAAACAACATAACCTTATCAACCGCAGCTTCATTATCTGAATTCAAAGCTGGTATAAGTTTGTTCTCTGTCAATTCAAAAACATACTTTAATTGATCTGCCTGTGTTTCATTGGCATTTAAGTAACGAACCAATGAATTAAAAGTAGTCTCATCGTTCAATTTGTAAACTGCTTTGTAATTGTAATTACTTGGATTAATTGCAAAGACGCTTGTTGCACATGCAACCATAACTAGAACTAAAATCTTTTTCATACCTTAAAATTTTAAATAATACAATTTTTATACCTATAAATAAAAAAAACAAAGAATTCCCTCGTGATTTTCTATTGGGTATTCCTTGTATCAGATTAGCGTCATATAAATACGATTTAAATGACAGTACAAAAATACATGTTATAAAACATATAAACAGCATCTTTTGAGTTAAATATTGCTTAATGACATGTTATTTAACTGTACCATGAAACATGTCATGATATAATTGATTGTATACATGACATATACATGTCCTCAGTAATTTGTTATGAGAATGAGAATTTTAAATAGTATGAGAATAAAGAAAATCATATTGTCCGGAACAAATCATATGATTCCAATCTAAAATATTGGCATAAAACAGCTTAAATAAAATCAATTAATTACCTATTTAATAGATCATTAATAGCTTCTTTAGCTGTCGGGAAAGTAAATTTAAAGCCTGAATCCAACAAACGTTTCGGTATCACAAACGAACTGTTTAAGATCAGCTTCGGCTCTGTACCTATCAGTTTAGCAACAAAGTTTACCACAAACTCAGGAGCAGGTATACCTACCGGCATTCGAAGAGCTTTTCGGATAACGCTCATAAATTCTTTATTATTCAAAGGATAAGGAGAGGTGCAATTTACGACCCCTGACAAGCTTATGTTTTTGGTAAGATATTGAAGTACTCTAAAATAATCTTCTAAATGTATCCAGCTGAAAATTTGTGTCCCTCTTGCCTGCTTTCCTCCCAGCCCTATCCTACTTAACCAAACCAGCGGGAGAAGTGCGCCACCGTTTTTACCCAATACTACCGAAGTACGCAAAGCGACCCTTCGTGTTTCCGGTAATTGAAATTTAAAAAATACGTTTTCCCACTTCCTGACAACATCAGCCATAAAATCATCACCTGATTCAGCTTCATCTTCCGTCACAGGTCGATCTACAGACGCCTTATAGATTCCGCAAGCACTGGCATTTATCCATAATTTTGGCGGATTCTTACAGGCTAATATTGCATTTCCAATCCATAGAGTCGTGTTTATTCTGGAATCCAGGATTGCTTCTTTATTTATTTCAGTATGTCGGCAATTAATTGATTTTCCTGCAAGATTAATAATCATTTCAGCACCTTCTAACGATTCGATCAAATCGACTGGTTTCCAAGATACATGTTCCGGATCACGCGAAACAATCAGAACCTGATAACCGGTTTCCCTGAAACGCTTTCCAATATACGTACCGATAAATCCGGTGCCCCCTGCAATTATGACCTTTTTCATTTTTCTTGACCGATTAGAATAATAAAACAAACAATTAAATGCGAATGTTCTAAGCCTTTTTTATAAACAAAAAAACTCCACTGTAAAATTACAGCGGAGTTTTTTATTTAAAAAATATAAGTTACAATTTGATTATTCGTGCGCTCCCATTTTCAGCATGCCTACTTCACGTTCACTCAGGAAACGATATTTACCTCTTGGCAAATTCTTTTTAGTCAATCCGGCAAAGAAAACACGATCCAAACGGATTATTTTATATCCTAGCTTTTCAAAGATACGTCGAACTACACGATTTTGACCCGAATGAATTTCAATACCAACCTGTTTCAGATCGCCTTCTTTTACAAATTCCAAAGCATCTGCTTTAATAACATCCTCATCAAGGGTTACACCGGCCAAAACAGCATCGTAATCTTCTCTTTCCAACGGTTTATCTAAAGTCACGTGATATATTTTCTTCTTTTCGTATTTTGGATGGGTCAGCTTTGAAGCCAAATCACCATCATTAGTCAACAGCAGAACTCCGGTTGTATTTCGATCTAAACGACCTACCGGATAAATACGCTCACTACAAGCATTCTTCACCAAATCAAGCACTGTTAACCTGTCATGTGTATCTTCCGAAGTCGTTACACAATCTTTCGGCTTGTTCAGTAATAAATAAACTTTACGTTCCGAACGAACTGCTTGGTCATGGAACATAACTTTATCGGTTAGCAATACTTTTATGCCCATTTCGGTGACTATTTCTCCATTTACAGAAATCACACCTGCCTGGATATATTCATCTGCTTCACGACGTGAACATATTCCTGCATTCGCCAGGAATTTATTCAATCGAACCGGCTTTGTAAGATCAACGACTGTTTTTTGATATTCCAGTTGCTTCTTATTACTATATTTTGAATTGGGATCGTAATTATCATCCGATCTGCGTGCCGGCTTACGGAAAGCGACGCCATCTCTCTTGTTATCATAGCGGGTTTCAACAAACTCTGACTTCTGTCCTTCTCCCGGTTTTCTAAAACTCAATTTATCAGGACGGGATTCATCTTCCGGTAAGTTTAAATTTTTCCCATAGGTCTTTTCTCCATTACTGTCAGTCCGATCCTCCCAAGGTTTACGTTCACCATAAGATGGTTTTCCTTCCCTGTTTTCCCATGGTTTCTTAGGCCCGAATGATGGCCTGCCTTCTCTGCTTTCGTAAGGCTTACGCTCACCGTACGGTTTACTCTCTCTGTTTTCCCATGGCTTTTTAGGACCGAATGATGGCCGACCTTCCCTGGATTCATAAGGTTTACGTTCACCATAAGCCGGTCTGTCCCCACTGCTTTTAAATGATCTTTTTTCTCCAAATGAAGGACGACTGGCGTCTCTGTTTTCAAAAGGTTTACGATCACCATATGCGGGTCTGTCTCCACTACTTTTAAATGATCTTTTTTCTCCAAATGAAGGGCGATTATCACGATTTTCATAAGGTTTCTTATCTCCATACGATGAGTTACCCTGACTTTCATAAGGTTTCTTGTCTCCATAGGATGGACGACTTGAATCGGGTCTCCTTGAATCAGCATTTCCGGCTGAGCGACTATCTCCCGATGGCCTTCCGGTACCAAATTTGGATGCTCCACGCGAACCTTTTAATATCGATTTCACATCGCGTTTCTCAAACGGTTTACCATCACGGCCGGCACCAGCATTCGATTTAGGCTTCGAATTACCTTGCCATTTTTCATTATTTGTCTTCATTCAAATTTGTATAAGTGTATTTGGATACAAAGGTCGTAAAAATTCCCGAATAATCCGTACAGTTTTAACCTAAATGCTAGTTTATTATAAAAAAAATTAAACTTAAGATCTCTCTATTTGAATATTTCTGTCAATGCCGTTAGTTATCGCATATTTTCCATCTCTGTTATTCGTTTTTAGGATAGAGAGGGTTCTGAGATATTTCTTCCAAGTATAATTTTTTGTACGTACCGGATAGTTCTGAGCGAAACGGAGATCCGGACTAAAAATAAGAACCGTTTGAATACGGACAGCGGAAAGATGGAAAGAGCATCTCTTTTGGAAGTATTATAGTTCTGCTGTTTACTAAACAAAAACGGCATTCAAAGCTTATATTGAATGCCGTTTTTTAACATAACTTTTCCGACGTTTTAAACGTTGGAAAAGCTCAAGAATTGAATTAATTCAGAAACAATTTCATATCTTCATCCATGCTTCCAATAGGTGCTATTCCAAAATTATCAACCAATACGGCAGCTACGTTGGGTGAAAGAAAAGCGGGTAAGGTTGGTCCAAGGTGTATATTCTTTACGCCTAATGACAGTAAGGCCAGCAAAACGATAACCGCCTTCTGCTCGTACCAGGCAATGTTGTAGGCTATCGGCAGATCGTTGATGTCGTTCAGTTCGAAGACTTCTTTCAGTTTCAGGGCAATCATAACCAACGAATAACTGTCGTTGCATTGTCCCGCATCCAGTACCCGCGGAATACCGCCTATATCGCCTAACGGTAATTTATTATAACGGTATTTAGCACAACCGGCCGTCAGAATGATCGTATCGGAAGGTAGTTGTTCTGCAAATTCAGTGTAATAGCTGCGACCTTTCATGCGTCCATCACATCCTGCCATTACAAAGAACTTGCGGATAGCTCCCGACTTCACAGCATCCACCACCTTGTCGGCCAGGGCAAATACCTGAGCATGGGCAAATCCTCCTACGATTTCTCCTGTTTCAATTTCAACAGGTGCAGCACATTGTCGGGCATGTTCAATAAGCGATGAGAAATCTTTCGGTTGCCCGTCTTTGCGGTCTTCAATATGCTTAAAGCCTGCAAAGCCTGAAGCTCCGGTGGTATACACCCGGTCGGTATAGGTAGCCGATTTCTTCGGTGGAACAATACAATTGGTGGTAAACAGTATTACGCCGTTAAAGCTCTCAAAATCGGTTACCTGACTCCACCATGCACCGCCGTAGTTCCCTACAAAGTGACTGTATTTCTTAAATGCCGGATAATAATTGGCCGGAAGCATTTCGCTGTGAGTGTATACGTCCACACCGGTTCCTTCGGTTTGTTTCAGCAACTCTTCCATATCTTTCAGGTCATGGACACTGATCAAGATGCCGGGATTACTCCGTACACCCAGATTTACGCTGGTAATTTCAGGATTGCCGTAAGAGGTGGTATTGGCTTTGTCCAGCAATGCCATCACCTGTACGCCCATTTTACCGGTCTCAAGTACCAATGCGGTCAATTGATCACCTGCCAGGCTATCGTCTGTTGTAGCCACTAATGCCCCCTGAATAAAGGCATCTATCTACAGCCTGATCTGTATACCCCAAGTTCGAAGCATGTTCGAGATATGCTGCAATTCCTTTCAGACCATACACCACTAATTCGCGCAACGAACGAATATCTTCGTTTCCGGTAGCCAATACGCCGATTGATTGTGCCGTTTCTTCCATATCCTGTGCCGTAACGGCTGTCCAGCTAAGAAGTTCAGTTCGGGGAAGTTCAACCTTGTTTTCGAGCAGGATTGCTTTTAGCCGGGCCCTGAGTTTGAATCCTTCACGAATACGGCTTACAAAGCGTTCATAATCGAAATTGGCATTGGTGATCGTCATAAACAGACTTTCGGTGATAAACTGACCGGCAGCTTCGCTTTCGATATTCAACGCACGTAAAGCCATTGCATAATGAGCCAACCCTTTGATCTGATAGATAAGCAAATCCTGCAGACCTGCTACTTCCGGAGTCTTTCCGCAAACTCCCTTTATCTCGCATCCCGTTCCTTTAGATGCTTCCTGACATTGATAACAAAACATGTTCATATTGTTTGTATTTAGTTAATTAGTTATTGGTTGAGTTGTTGATTGGTTAATTGGTTAACCAATCAACCAACAACCTAATACACCCATTCCTCGCGAAGGATATCGCCCTTTACTCCTACCACCATGAGCTTCAACGGAATTTTACGACCTGATTCGGCAACAGCTTTTTGTGCCAACGCAAGCAACCCACCACAACAAGGTACCTCCATGATAAGGACGGTCAGTGTATTGATAGCGGACCGGAGTATCATAGTCTTGATTTTCTCAACATACGATTCCTTGTTGCTGTCGAGTTTCGGACAGGCAATAGCCAGTATTTTACCACTTAAGAACCGTTTATGAAAATCCGCAAAGCTGTAAGCTACACAGTCAGCTGCTAATACGACATCGGCATTCCTGAAATAACCTGCTTCGGGATTCAATAAATGCAACTGTACAGGCCATTGACGAAGTTGTGAAGGATTTCCATCTGTCGCAACAACAGCTGTTTTAAAGGATGGTGCTGCAGCCGGAGCGAATGACATTTCACGGCTTCCCGGACAACCACCGCCATCGGGATGAGGTTGATATGCCGCCGATACTTTGACAGGTGCATTATGGACCGAAGCAAAGTCAACAGCAACCTTGTTTTGTTTCAGCCAGGTAACGCCCTGTTTCAGATATTCCAGTTCACCATGATCTTTCAGGTGTCGCAGATGAGCCAGTATAGTCTTCTCACCTTTTATCACCATGCGTTCGATAGTTGCAATTTCGTCATAAGGCTCTGCTTCACGTTCTTCGAGTGTAATGGCTCCCACAGGGCAATCACCGATACAGGCACCTAACCCGTCACAGAACAATTCACTCACCATGCGCGCTTTACCATCGATTAATTGAAGTGCTCCTTCATGACAACCGCTGACACAGGCTCCACACCCGTCGCAACGCTCTTCGTCTATTTTTATAATTGTCCGTTTCATCTTTTCCGTTGAAGTATTTACTACTATCGACCCTATCGTAAAGGCCGGTTTATGTTGTTATTTTTGTCCGTTTTACTTATGTTACCGGTCGTTTTAAGCTTACGAACTCAATGACTGCATTTATCCTTTAATCATAATCAGCATCATTTTAAACCGTTCTGTAGCCGTCAAAGCATGAGTCAGGTTGGCCGGTATAATAATGCTCTCTCCGGCGGTCAGTTTATGTACTGTGTGATCAATCATGACTTCGGCGGTTCCATCCAGTACCTGGACAATAGCGTCGAATGGTGCGGTATGCTCGCTGAGCATTTCACCTTTATCGAAAGCAAAAAGTGTAATGTTTCCTTTTTCATTCCGCAGGAGGATTTTACTGACAATAGAGCCATCGGCGTACATAACGCTATCGGTAAAGCTAAATTTCTCAGCTTTCGGGAATTCTTTCTTTTCCATAATTTATAATTTGAGAGTTTATATTGCGTTTAAAGTCCGATAAACGAACCATTCTTCAATCACTACTTCGCAAAAGTACAGGTACGAAAACAATAAAAGTGTAACAGTTGTTACACTCTCGTATTTTGTTTGTATTTTTGTGGAAATTAAAAGGAAAGCACCATACGGAGTTAAAACATCAGAGTGTCCTTACCCGGTAAAGAACAGGACACAGATTTGCGATGGAACGCCCGACTTTAGTTACTTGCATCTGCATTATTTACGACATGTTTATCTCAGGATTTTTTAAATTATAGACCTCGTAAACAACTACTTATTGAATCCGTTATATAGCTGTTCCATGTATCATTTGTTTATAAAAAATTATGAAGAAAGTTGATTTATCGGCTTGTCCGGTTTGCAGTAAATTAAATATCGATGATGAAGAAGCCTTTTTGAAAGACCTAAAATGCTCGATAAAGACTTATGCAAAAAACGAGCTTATCATCAGGCAGGGAGACGTATGCGACGCTTTGTACATGCTGTCGCTCGGATCGGTCAAAACAGAAATGATCACTGACAACGGAAATATACTGGGTATAGAAATTATTAAAGCTCCCCGCCCACTCGCGCCGGCTTTCGTGTTCTCCGACAACAACCGGTTTCCGGTCGATGTAACGGCATTGGAAGACGTCGAAATAATAAAGATACCAAAGGCTGAAATCATGCGGTTAATGATGACCAATCCTGATTTTATGACCAGCTTTATGACGCACAATGCCAACCGGACCCAATTCCTGACCAACCGGCTGCAATTGCTTTCCATTAAAACCATAAAAGGAAAAGTAGCGCATTTCCTGCTTGAAAATTCGACCGGCGATGGCATATCATTTGAAATCAACCGCAATCAAACCGAACTGGCCGATTTCTTTGGAGTGGCACGTCCTTCGTTGGCCCGCAGTTTATCGGAAATGGTGCAGGATGGAGTTATCAGTATCAATAAGAAGGAATACCGGATACTGAATACTAAAAAACTGAGAGACTTATTGGTTTAATAATACCTGCTCTCCTATCATTTTCGATCTTCCGGAGATTATCTGTCCTTTTGTTCATCCGGTCCCGTCATAATCCGACCGGGATATTCAGTTATTCCTCTGCATTGAATGCCGGATTTCATTCTTTCCACCTCCGTTTTTATCACTATTCAACTCCGATCAGTTTGCCCCGGCTGTCTTTTTATACCTTTTCGGTCTACGGCAGATACGTCCCGGATCTTTGCAGCATTTTAAATCCCCGATCTGCTAATTCCTATTTCAATATTAAATTCTACAAAACAGCAAACACGGATATAAGTCACGAAAGGCCCGAATGCAGTTGATGCGGATCGTATCGCACGAATGAATGCAGATATGAAGATTTACATCTGTGCAAATCCACCTCGCTGACATTCCTTTTATCCACGTTCAGATTTTTCTATAAACGTCCCGAATTTTTAATCCCTGATCACAGCTTCATCCAAACGACAAATCAAGCAATTTTTTTCATCGCCATTCGTCCATCGTTCAGAGGGACTTCAGAGAGGGTTCAGAGAGGGTTTGGAGAGGGTTCAGAGAGGTATATCCCTCCGAACCCTCTCTGAACTCTATCTAATATCTTTCTGATTGCGCTTTAGGCCCAAACCGGATAAGCCGCAACAGAAAAGACAAAACACAGCTGGCACAACGGATACAAACAGCGCGCAGAAAGACGGATAACACCCGAAGGATCCTGATATGAGATCTGATTACATTTATAATTATTTAGCTAACATATCCTGAATGACGTAGATACATTTCATACTTCCTTCATTATTTTACTATAGATTATCTTTGGATTGTAAATTAAAACATATTAGAACTAAAACTTTATTACCATAATGATTGTTTTAATTAAAATTTCATACTTATTATGGACAGAATAAAAAAATATCGTAGTAGCGTATATTGCTTTGGATACCATAAACATAATTATTTATTGATTTAGTCAGGCAAAAGACTTGCAGACATCATAGTTTATAGACAACATTGAATAAGACTTTTATACAATATAAATCGAATAAATTCTTGCATTTACAACCTGAAGATCATAAAGCAATGTCAGAGATATTGCTTTATGCAAGTTATTTTCAGCAAAAAAACAAAATATAAAAGTTAATACAATACAATATCGATAGCTATAAATATAAATAATGCAAATCTATGTTATTTTAATTTCAATTTATTTTACAATTTATTCATTTAAAACATTTTTTGGAAAAACAATTTTATCGGTTTGTCATAATAAATTCAGTTGAAAATTTATATTTATACAAGACATTATGTATTGAATGTTTACCGGCATCCAATAATATTTTATAAGTAGCAATAAATCATTTTATTAATATAAAATTGGAAGTTAGTTTTTACTACGTTTTGCATGTTTATACCCTATAGCCTATCGAAACAGACAGAGATTGTTGCAATTAATGCTACGATCGTAGAATAATTACTACAACAGTTAGTATATCAAGAAATTATATATTTTCATTTCTATATTTGTTATATCAGAAACGAACAATTCAGAGTCTTTATTTTTGGATTCGTTTATATCACTATCGAAGCGGAAACAAAACTAAGAGCCGAAATCCGATAAAATGATTAAAATGAAAAAGAATAATACAAATTACAGAATAACCAAAGCATATCTGTCTTTAGAAATATGACAAAATAAACAACAACAAACATTCCGCTCAGAGTAAACATACTAGATTCAGATAATTACAGGCTACCTATATAATTTATCCTATAAAAAATTTATCCTATGTTACAACACTCACACCAAAATCCGGATAGTCTGAAAAATTGGACTTATCGATTTCTACTTATTTTTGTGTTACTGCTTACAGCAGTAAGTGTGCAGTCCGCAACCAAAACGAGTACTGCAACCGGCGGAACATGGTCTAGCGGGTCAACCTGGATAGGCGGAATAATTCCGCAAATCGGAGATGCAGTTGTTATTGCCACTACCGGTACCGGAATAGTCACTGTTGGCAGTAGTACTTCCTGCGCTTCGTTGACCGTCAATTCAGGCAGTAAATTATCTCTCGGAAGCAAGACACTCACTGTTAGCGGGAGTGTCGGTAATGCCGGGGTTATTACATTCTCAAGCGGAAGAATAACCCAAAACGGCACCGGCGATTTTACCAATAGCGGCACTATCACATTTACATCATCCGGAAGATTATACTTTACGGGAAGCCTAACCAATACCGGTACCATTACATTGGCATCGTCATCTATTTATTTTACAGGATCAAATTCAGCCGTCAGTACAGTAGCAGGCTTTACAACGACAGGCGGTGTCTACTTTCAACGAACAGCCGGCAGCGTTACCTTTACGGGGAATGTAAGTGGCAGCACCCTGTCAATCAATGGAAGCGGTGGAACCTTAAACCTCGGCGCTGGGCTGAAACATACATTTACATCAGCCATAACACTCTCATACGGAACACTTAACGGAGGATCAAGTATTGTGTATATAAATTACCTGAGTAGCTCTGCATGGACAAACAACGGGGGAACATTCATCGCTGGTACAGGTACTATTATTCTTGGAGGATTAGGAAATCAGTCAGTTGCAGGAATAATCACCACAACATTTAATAATCTTACCCTCGCAGGATCAGGCTTAAAAAGTCTAGCCAGAGTTCCCATAGTGAATGGGACCCTCTCCATGGAAGGGACTGCCACGGCCTCTACGGCTCCTACTTTTGGTACATCCTCAACCCTTCAGTATAAAGGTACCGCTTCAGTTACTACAAGCGTTGAATTTCCGACAGCTTTTGCCGGGACAGGCGGTGTAATTATCGACCAGGGAAGCGGAAATACCGTGACACTCAACGCTACTAAAACAGCATTAGCCGGTAATCTGAATATTAAATCAGGAACATTCAATTTATCAACATATACAGTTAACAGGGCATCGGCAGGAGGAACATTGACAATAGCCGCCGGAGCTTCTTTGAAAATAGGAGGAACCAACACATTGCCTTCGAACTATTCCACCCATAGCATTGACTGTGCAGGAACCATTGAATATGCCGGCACCAATCAAACGGTAGCCATTCCGAATTCGTCACAAACCTATGGAAACCTGACGTTAAGCGGTAGCGGAGTAAAGACCTTACAAACCGGAATTACGTCCATCTGTAATAACTTCACGGTCACAGGAACGGCTTCAACAACAGGTGTTACCGGGCTTACTATAGGAGGTGCACTGGATATTGAGTCCGGTGCTACCTTTACGGCCGGTTCATTCACCCATAATATTGGAGGAAACTGGATCAATAGCGGAACTTTTAATAGTGCGGGGTCAACTATCAACTTTAACGGCGGAAACAGCGGCAATATCGGAGTCAGTAATTTCAACCATGTCATCTTTAGCGGTTCCGGAATAAAAACAGCCACCGGTGCGTTAACATTATCAGGCAATCTAAACATTACCAATAACTTTGCAGGGGGAAACTATGTGCATACTCTGGCAGGAAACTGGACCAATAACGGCACTTTTACAGCCGGTACCAGTACAATAAGTTTCACCGGTACAACCACACAAACTCTTACCGGTACATCACCGACGACTTTTTACAGCCTGACTATGAATGGTACAGGGGGCACTACATTAGGACTTGGAATCACTGTTTCAGGCCTGTTAACTTTAACTTCCGGAATTTTGACCCTCGGATCCTATAATCTGGTAGCAGGTGCGGTAAGTATAGGAAGTGCTGCAAGTTATGTAAAAACCAACAGTACAGGCATATTAAAACTTTCGGTCACCTCGGGTACAGCAGTTACGTTTCCGGTAGGAAATTCGGCATTTAATCCGATAAAGATTACCAACACAACAACCGGAAATACCGATAACTATAACATTCGCGTCATTGATGGTGCGCTGACCAATAGCAATGACAACACAAGAACAGTAAACCGGCAATGGCAAATAACGGAAGATGTAGCCGGAGGCTCTGCTTTAACGGTCGTAGCTTCCTATAATACAGGAGAGACCGGTACCAATTTCAATGTGGGCACTACTCCTACATTTGGTTATTTCAATGGCACTTCTTGGTCGGCACCTGTTACAGCAACAGCATCCGGTTCAGGACCTTATACTTTCACCAGCGGCACAGGATCTGTTACCTCGAATGATATGACAAGCACATCCGGCTTTTTGTGTTTGGGAAGCGGAATGGCTTTTAATGCTTCCAAACTTGTCATTACATCGATCAATCCGGGGACTCCCTTTGTCAACCAAAACAACGTTGCCGTTGCAGTCCAGTCACAAAACAGTAATAATGTTCCTACAAATGTAAGCCTGAATACCAATATCAGTTTATCAGCAGCCAATACCACTTTATCCGGAACTCTTACGGGATACATACCGACCAATAGTTATGGAATTTCTATAGCCGGAATCGGATTTACAACGTTATCTACCACAGCAACGGTTACAGCGACCCGGACATCAGGAGATGCCCTATCGGCAGGTACCAGCGGGCAATTCTCCGTTGTTGTCGGTAATATATACAAACCGAAATCTGCTAACGCTAACTGGAGTACCGTCCAATGGCAAGTGAGTAGCAATGGAGGCACGACTTATACAGATACATCTGCCCCGACCAATTTTATTTTTGGTACTTCCGATATGATATTAATTCCGTCAAGTACAACCCTTAACGCCGATGTTACGGCCTCCTTTTATAACATAGAAATTTACGGAACATTAAACTTAACAACCGGTACGCTAACGTTGAATCACTCGTCAGGCGGTAATGATTATGGATTCCAGGTATTCGGTGCATTTTGGAATTCAGGAGGCACCTTTATCAACAGTAACATTGCTTATCCTATTTTAATACAAGGAGGTACTTATCAGCATAATATGAACGGTGGTAGTATACCGGTGGCTAATTGGAACAGTTTGAGCAGCACAGCCTCTAAATGCCAGATTAGCGGTATTACCGGTATAGCCCTTACTTCCGGATTAAACCAGAGTTTTCAGAATTTCATTTGGAATAACGCTTCGCAAACAGTTATACAAAATCTTACGGGCAATATGTCGGTAAGCGGGACATTCAATTTGAACAACGGAGTCCTGACCACCGGATCATCATACCGCGTCATCCTAACGTCTACAAGTTCTCTATCACCCAGCAATAATGCCTGGGTAAACGGTAACATCAGAATATTTCCTCCGAATGCCACAAACAATACCTATGTAATCCCAATTGGAGATGCGAATTATTATACACCGGTATCTGTTACATTTACGGGTACAACTTTAGGATCGGGCTATTTAGACGCAACCACGACGGTAACACAACCGCCATTGGCTTCGGGTCTAAGTCAGTCAAAATATATCAACCGAAATTGGACACTCACCAATACCGGCATAAGCGGTTTTATTTCGTTTAGTCCTACGTTTACCTTTGTTAATGCAGATAAGACAGGAACTCCCAACACATCGGCATTGGTTATTCGTAAATTGAACGGCACGAGCTGGACGAGCACCAATATCGGAACACAGGGAACTAATTCAACCCAATGTACAGGATTAACAAGTTTCGGTACTTTTGCAATAGGCGAAGATAATTGCACGGCCACGAATGCCATCTGGTTTGGGGGTACGAGCACAGACTGGAATACAGGTAGCAACTGGTGCGGAGGTACAGTACCAACTTCTGCTGTGAATGTCGATATTCCGGCAGATCCAGCCAACCAACCGGTCATAAACGCTACTGCAAACTGCGGAAATATTACTATTGAATCCGGAGCCAGCTTAACAACAAACGGTTCAAACACCTTGAATGTCTACGGTAACTGGTCGTCAAACGGCACCTATATCCCCGCTAGCGGAACAGTTTTATTTACCGGAACAACGGCGCAAACCATTACCGGAGCAATGACCTTTGCAAACCTGACCATCAATAATGCAGCCGGAGTAAGTGCAGCCAACAACATTACGGTAAAAGGGGTATTAAACTTACAGAGCAATAATGCTTCCACATCCAAAGGTGCCCTGGATATGAGTAGCAACACCTTGTATATGGGTTTAAATTCTACGACAACCGGCATTGGTGATGTTACCGGAATCGTTATGCGGACTCACAGTTTTGCAACATCTACTTTCTATAGTCTTGGAAACATAAATTCAGGAGTGATCTTTGCTGACAAATCGAATCAGGTATTTCCTACCACTCTTGCTGTCAAGGTAACCCTTGGAGCTGCCCCCAACTGGAGTGGTTCATTAGGTGATGTAATTGCGGCCCCAATTACCCGGATTTATGATGTTCTGCAAATAGGAGGATCGGGAACCAGTGTCATTTTCCGGGTTCATTACCGCGACAATGAAATACCATCAGGTATAAATGAAAACAAACTTACTTTATGGCACAGGGTTTATTTAGGAGGCAGCACCTATTATGTTGTAGAAGTTGGTAAATCAGATCAGGACGTTACCAATAATTTTATAACGATACAAGATATTGATTTAGCCAATATTCCCTCTTCATGGGGTATTCAGCAGGAAGCCATTGCACCTAGCCAAGCCACTGTATTAACCTGGGTTGGAGGGACAACAGGCATGGAAACAAACTGGAATACTGCAACAAACTGGGATCCGGCAGCCATCCCTTCTCCCAATTACGGAGTTGACATTCCGGATGCCGCAACGACATTATATAATCCTATATTACCGGCTGGGACTGATTCCGTTGCATCCGTATTGATTGAATCGGGAGGAATCATGAATACCACTATCGGAGCTAATTTAGTGCTAACAGGAGCCAATGCTGTTTGGACAAAAGAATCAGGTGGAGTATTTAATGCAGGAACGAGCACTGTTACGGTTTCGAATCTATCGGGCTTCTCTTCTTTTGTCGGGAACACCGATTTTTATAATGTAACCATAACCGACGGGGCCAACCTCAGACCAGGAGGGGATAGTTATATGGGGATTTCAGGAACACTTTCCCTATCTTCATCCGGAGTCCTTGATGCCGCGACCAACGAGAACATTATTGAATTCAAAGGGGTGAATCAGAGCATACCAAATCCCAATGGAAGCCAACCCGCGTATCATAACTTAACTATCAGCGGAACAGGAATCAAGACTCTGCCTGCCACTCTCCATGTTATGGATGAATTTACCAACAATGGTACCGTTAATGTTGGAACAGGTACTGTTTTCATGGATGGAGACCTGTATGGAGAAGTCATAGGGGGCTCTACTCCTACTGCTTTCAACAACCTTACCATTAACAATATATACGGAGTAACATCTGAAACCGATATTACTGTCAATGGTGTATTAACACTCCAGACAGTCAACCCTTCGGCTACACAGGGGTGTCTCAATATGCTTGACAGTATTGGAACAACAATCAAAACACTAACCATGGGAGTCAGCGCCACAACCACCGGTCCGGGTGATGTTACAGGAATCGTGAGGCGAACAACGTTTGTTTTAAATACTCCTTATACCTTTGGCAACCAGTATAGCGTGGTGACTTTTACAAGTGCCACTACCCTGCCAACAGAAATGAAGATCAATATAAGTATAGGAGCATCTCCTTCATGGAAAACGGATGCTATCAACCGGGTATATGATATAGTACAAACAGGAGCAAAAAGTTGTTATGGAACTATACAAACCCACTATCAGGACAATGAACTAAACGGTAATATTGAAAGCCAATTATCACTTTGGAGTTATGGAGCAAATGGACAATCGCCTACTCTGTATAACTGGGGGTATTCAAACTATGATTATGCAAACAACTGGCTTACAATAGCCAATATGAATTTTGAATACTTCCCTTCAATCTTTGGAAGTCTGCAGGAAACACTGGCAACATCAAATGCTATCTCTTATACCTGGAACGGTTCCCAAAATACCGATTGGGCCAATATCTATAACTGGACACCAAATGGATCACCTATACCAAGTTCCAGTGTCATTATTCCAAATGCTTCAACGACAACTAATTCCCCGACATTACCAACATTGACCGAAGTAGGAATGCTAAATATTCAGGCAGGAGGAATTTTAAATGGAGGTTCCGGCACACTGATAATTGATGGTGCAAGCGGAGCATGGAACAATATAGGTGGAACGTTAAATCCAGGCACAAGCAACGTAATATTCAACAACGCCGCTGTAACTAATTCCACAACAGTTGCCACTTATTCCGGCTCTACCAATTTTTACAACCTAACGATTAATAGCGGTGCAAAATTATCTATGCAATCCGGAAGTTCTATAAAAATTGCAGGAGCCGTGAATAACTCAGGTGGCATTTGGGATACTGTGACCGGAGGATTTACCATTGTTGAATACAATGGTGCAAATCAAACAGTTGTTATCCCTGACCCATCGACAAACAAATACTACAGTCTGGTTCTCAACGGTAGCGGAATAAAGACAATGCCGGCTGCACCGCTCGGTATTTTGAATGATTTCATAGTCCAGGGAACAACCACTGTTGCGCCAAACAATACGCTGATTATTGGTGACAGCTTGTCCATTGGTCCCGCAGCTACCTTTATAGCAGGAAGTTTTACTCATAGCATCAGCGGAGATTTTCTAAACTATGGAGGTACCTTTAACTCCACTGGAAGCACTATTATACTTAACGGAACGGAGGATCAATTAATAGGCGGAACTGTACCCATGGTTCTAAACAATCTGACGATTTCGAATACAGCAGCAACTGTATCGGCTGCCAGCAACTTAAGCTGTTCGGGAAACTTTACAAATTCAGGTACGTTGGATATGACAAATTATATACTGGCAGTTTCCGGTACGATAACAAATACCGGCATCCTTAAAACAGCTGTAGCAACCGCAACAAGTGTTACACCCATTCCTGCAGGAATAACATGGGGTGGAACGATAGAATACAATGCAAATGCTGGATCTCAAACTGCCGTAAAAGGAACATACAATAACATGACAATAAGCGGACTGAGCGGTGCTATTGCCAATACAAATTTAACTGTAAACGGAATACTAAACCTGGCAGCCCCTAATCCGTCCTCAGTATTAGGTATTCTTGATATGTCAACGGACACACTGCACCTTGGAATAAACTCGACTGTAAAAGGATCCAGTGATGTTACGGGCATTGTAGGCAGAAGGCATTTGTTTGCAAACAATACCTATTATACATACAACAGCGCAAATCGAGGTGTTACGTTTACAGGCCTTCCCGATCAAACAAGTAACCCATTGACATTCTATATTAAAAACTCAATCGGTACAGCCCCCGACTGGAGCAGCTGTAGTGGTTCCACTATTATGGTTAATCCAGCTAAACGCATTTATTCACTTTGGAAAGCAGGAAACTGGGGATCATCCATAGGATACTTCAGGGCAAATTACCAGCCTACAGAATTGGATGCCAGTGTTAATGCCAGTTTATTAACTATTTGGGCAAAGACGACTTCCAGTGAAACCTGTACTGTTTCGGAACTAGGAAAATCAAATCAGGATTTGGTGAATGATTTTGTTACGATTGGAAATATATCTATGAGTGTTTTCCCTGCTTTCGATGGACCCAGACAAGTTACACTTGCACCTACTGCTACTTCAACATTGACATGGACAGGCATAAACAGCAACGATATGAAGGATGCAACAAACTGGTCACCTACGGGTACGCCATCATCACTCTATGGTTTACTAATTCCTGACAATAGTACTACACCCTATTTTCCTCAATTATCCGATAGTATTACATGCAAAAGTATGATTATTGAACAGGGAGGAATATTGAATTCCACCGGTTTGTCAAAACTGGCACTAACCGGCACAGGTCAGGTATGGTTAAGTGAACAGGGAGCTACCTTTAACAGCGACAACAGTACAATAAATATTAATTGCAGCACCCCTTCAACTATTAGCAATATTGCAGGAACGGCAACTTTCAATAACCTCATAGTCAATTCCGGTTCAACATTAATTCCAAGTGCAGGTTGCCATATAAAAATAAACGGTACATTTTCAATTGAAAGCGGTGGATATGTGAATACACAGGTAGCTAACAACATCTTTGAATTTAGCGGAAACACCACTCAAAATATATTCAACCCTACATTGGGTTACAATAATTTGATATTCAGTGGTACCGGAAATAAAGTTTTACCAGCCACATTGGATATTGTAGGTAATTTTGAAAATAATTCAACTTTCACCAGCACCGGTAACAGTACTTATTTTAACGGAATAACATCACAAACCATTGGAGGCACTGTAAAACCTACATTTAATAATGTATATATCCTGAATCCTTCGGGTGTAAGTCTTTCAACAGATTCATTGGTAACCATTGCCGGCAGACTGACTATTGGCACCGGTTCAATCTTTGAAATCGGGGCAGGCAAACAACTGATAGCCGATAAAATAACGAACCATGCAGGGACTAATGGATTAATCATTCGTTCAGGGCAGGGCATTGCAAATGGTACACTGATTTTCAACAACAATGCCGATTCCACAGTATTGGCAACCGTAGAGATGTATTCCATTGCTTCATGGTCTGTATCAAACGGAGTCAGAAGTAATTATAAATGGCAATTTTTTGGTATTCCCGTTCAATCTGTGATAGCTGATCCTACCTTCGCTGGAGCTTTTGTCCGGCAGTATAACGAAAGTGGAAATGGAAGCGGATTGACTTCTGACAAAAGGTGGATCCAATTGACCAATCAAAGTTCTTTGTCTCCATTTACAGGCTACGAAATTGTACAAACTAACCCTACAACCTATTCTTTCACAGGAGCGTTAGTAAATACAGATTTAAACGAACCACTGACATATACCCTCAGTGCCGACTATAAGGGACAGCATATTTTAAGCAATCCTTATACCGCTGCCATTGATATTACGAAGATGACATTTGGTACGCACACTGAAGGAACTGTTTACCAGTATAATACAGGTTCGTTGAATGACTGGACTGCAAATGGAGGAGGATCAACAAATGGAACCAATCCTGGTCAATATGTAGCTTCAACTTCAGGTACTGCAGGATTCAGTACTATTCCGCGTCAGATTCCTTCCATGCAGGGGTTCTTGATAATCTGTTCTGCTTTGGATAACTTAAGTGGCACTTATAGTTCATTAGTAATGAATAATTCAGGACCACAAAGAGTTAAATCGACGACTGGCACTAATTCAGCAGACAAAGTCTACACCACGATTGATGTAAAAGGTTCAATTCTTGGCGACCGCATGTGGTTATTTACCGAACCGACTTGCAGCCATAATTATGATAATGGTTGGGATGGACGGAAAATGCTGGGAAGTGCACTTGCTCCTCAATTGTATGCCATCGAATCCGATGGAATATACCAGATAGATGTGGTGGATGACATAAATAATACGTTTCTGGGATTTAAACCCGGTCAGGATACGGAATATACGCTTACCTTTACTCATCAAAATACAGCAAGCCGCTATGCCGGGATATATCTGATCGATTTAGCGAATAACAAGATGACAGATATTACTGCTACCGGATCCAACTATTCATTTAATGTAGACTCTACGAACTTGTCACTGGTTAAACGTTTTAAAATTACCACCCAACTTTACGACAGCAATGATTTGCATTCTGAGGATCAAGTCAGAATCTTCAGTTCACAAACCACTGTCTTTGTGCAAAACCAAAGTAATCTGGATGGTGACTGTATTATTTACGACGTAGCAGGACACTTCCTGAACAAGGTACATTTCGCTGCAAATGGATTAACCACCATTACCAACAGCCTAAAACCCGGAGTGTATATTGCTACCGCAATAATCAACAGCAAAACAGTCGTTAGACAAAGCTTAATAATACAATAGAAGAAAGTACAAGGTAATAAGAAACAGATTGATTTGTTGCTTTCTGAATACAGGAGAATATGAAACTATAAAGGTACAAGCAAAAACAACAAAAAGCCCTTCGTTTCGCAACGAAGGGCTTTTTGCTGTCATCCTGTAACCCAATTTCTCAAATAGGAAAGTCCGGTTAAGGTTACGCTTTATAAGTTGTTGAAGCGGTATTTCCTCCACGGCCCGTCCAGTTGGTATGGAAGAATTCACCGCGTGGTTTATCTACACGTTCGTATGTATGTGCACCAAAGTAATCACGTTGAGCCTGTAACAGGTTAGCAGGTAAATGCTCGCTGCGTAATCCGTCAAAGTAGCAAAGTGCTGAAGTCAATGCAGGTGCTGCAATTCCTGAAGTCAGGGCAGTTGCACAAACACGGCGCCATCCTGCCTGTGCCTTTTCTACAATAGCTTTAAAATATGGGTCCAGCAATAAGTTTTCCAGTCCGGGGTTCGTATCGAATGCTTTTTTAATATCGGCCAAGAATACGGAACGGATAATACAACCTCCGCGCCACATCAGCGCAATACCACCATAATTCAGATTCCAGCTATATTCTTTGGCGGCTTCCATCATCAGGTTATATCCCTGAGCATACGAAATGACTTTTGCACCAAACAAGGCATCTTTCAAATCGGAAATCATTTGAACTTTATCACCTGTAAATTTAGCTTCAGGTCCTTGAATAGTTTTTGATGCCAGGACACGCATATCTTTCTGGGCTGACAGGCAGCGGGCAAATACCGATTCGCCGATTAATGTCAGCGGAATACCAAAATCGAGAGCTGATATTGCAGTCCATTTACCGGTTCCTTTTTGACCGGCTACATCCAATATCTTTTCTACTAAAGGTTCTCCTTCTTCGTCTTTAAAACCCAGTATATCACCGGTAATTTCAATCAGATATGAGTCCAGATCTCCTTTATTCCATTCTTTAAACACTTCGTGCATTTCGTCGGCACTTAAGCCCAGCAAATCTTTCATCAGTTGATATGCTTCGCATATGATTTGCATGTCACCGTATTCGATACCGTTGTGCACCATCTTTACAAAATGTCCTGCTCCGCCTTCACCTACCCATTCGCAACAAGGAGAACCGTCTTCCACTTTGGCCGATATAGCCTGGAAAATTTCTTTTACCGCAGGCCATGCAGCTGGTGATCCTCCCGGCATCATGGATGGTCCGAGTAAGGCGCCTTCTTCCCCACCGGATACACCTGTTCCGACATACAGAAGTCCTTTGCTTTCTACATACTTCGTACGGCGAGTAGTATCCGGATAATGAGAGTTTCCTCCATCAATAATTATATCACCCGGTTCGAGCAGTGGAATAAGCTGTTCGATAAGTTCGTCAACTGGTTTTCCCGCCTTTACCATTATAAATACTTTTCGGGGAGTGGCAATAGATTCCACAAAGGCTCCCAAATCATTGGAGCCTATAAAATTCTTTCCGGCACCACGAGAATTGATAAATCTATCTACAACTCCTTCTTCTATTCCGGGAACAGTCCTGTTATAAACTGAAACTGTAAATCCCTTGCTTTCGATATTTAATGAAAGGTTTTCACCCATCACAGCCAAACCGATTAATCCGATATCCGCTTTTTGTTTCATAATTCATAGAAGCTTCCTTAATCCCCCAAGGGAGATTTCCGGAAAACATTATTTATTAATATTATTTTACAGCATCTTTTTTCTCCAAATCACCGAATCACCGTTGTTCTGATTTTAAGAGACTTTAAAACCCAATTCTTTTAACGCCCTCAAGGTCTCTTTATTCACATTATCATCTTTAACTGAATAGGCCGGAAATTCTCTTCTTGTCGGATAATCGCCGCGAAGTTGCTCAAAGTCATAAGGATTATTTCTGAAAAGCATATCATCGTTGCGAATGTCATACGTCGATAATATTGCTTTTGAGATGATTTCCTGTTCATTCACACCGGTTCCCTCGAGCCCGATAATTGGGTTTGCTGGTAATTCAACCCCTAAAGGGTACCAGTTGTTCAGTCCAAGTGCAAAAAAATTGCTGATTGCATGTACACTCATGCTTGTTCCGGTAGCTTTCCCATCCTTTGAATAACCGGCAATATGCGGAGTTGCCAGTTCGGTCAATCCCAATAATTCAAGGTCAATATCCGGTTCGTCTTCCCAGCAATCGCATACAAAACCTGAAATTTGTCCTGTTTTTAAAGCCTCTTTTATGGCATCGGTTTCCAGCACTTCACCCCGGCATGAATTAATCAGTATGGGTCTTCTTTTCAGTGAAGATAAGAAAGTTGCATTTCCCAAATGATAAGTCGCATCTTCACCTTTCATCTGTAAGGGAACATGCAGCGTTATTATGTCAGCTTCGTCTTTTATCTTTTCCAGACTCACGAAAGAAGTCGTTCCTTCTTTTCTTTCACGGGGAGGATCATTCAACAAAACCTTCATACCCAGTAATTCGCAAACGCGGGCTACTTTACTTCCCACATTGCCTACTCCCACTATTCCGATACATACATCCTTTAATTGAAGTTTCCTTCGCTCTGCCAGCACCATAAGTGCAGAAGCAATATATTGTTCCACCGATCCTGAATTACAACCCGGCGCATTGGTCCATTTGATCCCGGCTGCATCACAATATTCTGTATCGATATGGTCGTAACCGATAGTGGCGGTAGCTATAAATTGAACCCTGGAACCTGCCAATAATTTTTCATTGCATATAGTACGGGTACGGGTTACAATAGCATCGGCATCTTTCACTATTTCTGCCGTTGTTTTCGAACCCGGTAAATAAACCACTTCAGCCACATCCTCAAATGCACCCCGGATGTAAGGTATTTTATCGTCGATTACAATTTTCATTCTTTCAGGTATTTCGTTTATAAATAGTCAATCAGTGAGCCTGTCTTTCCGCATAATATCCCTTCACAATTTTATGCAATACCCGGCTTATCCGGTCAGCAGGATACATCGTGCTGTCGCAGTTACCTTCCCCGGTTGTCCCGGTTATCATTTCGAAACATAACTCCTGAACCGCAACTGTTACCGGTAATTTAGTTTGTTTGGACAAAAAATCACACAATAAACAAGCAGTTTAAATAGACAATGCTAATTGATCTGCAATTCAATATGTTGTATTAAACAAATTATCAAAATTCAATTACTTGTAGATTATAAATTACAATCGCATCGACCGGATAAGGTTCAGGCATTTTGTTTCTTTTTCAACGACGAAGGTTGAAAAACAAAAATAAGGTTTTATTCTTCAAAAACCTTATTTTTGAAGAATAAAACCTTATTATAAATTACGGAAAATAAATAACGGATCCTGATCTCAACCGAATGGCTGCAATCCTCAACTCCGACACCATCTCCCCGGGATTGTGCTAATTTGAGTCATTTGCGTTCCGTCTTTTCAGTCTTGCAGGTCTATGTCGTGAGTCACGCATTGTTTAATTCAACGCAAGCTCCTTGCTATTCCCATCTCCAGCCCGCGCAGTTCGGCTAATCCCCGGAGTGTACCGATACAGGAATAACCCGGATTAGTCTTTTTCTGCAGATCATCGATCATTTGGTGTCCGTGGTCGGGACGCATGGGGATATTTCGTTTATAGGTCTGCTCTACTTCCAACAAAGCTTTCATGGCTTCATACATATCCACATCACCCTCCAGATGGTTATCTTCATAAAAATCACCTTCCGCATCCCGTCTTGTACTGCGTAAATGAACATAATACAACCGTTCGCCGAATTCACGTAACATAGAGGTCAGATCATTGGCTGCCGATACACCAAAAGAACCCGTACAGAGACAGATTCCGTTTGCTTCGCTTGGTACTGCTTCAAACAGCTTCCGGACGTCCTCTGCGATGCTTAAAATGCGCGGTAGCCCCAATATCGAACGGGGAGGATCATCCGGATGGATAGCCATTTTCACTCCAACCTGACCGGCTACTTCGGTAATCTCCCGTATAAAATAAAACAGGTTGTTTCTCAGCTGGTTTTCATCCACAAGGGCATATGTATCCAGCGCCGCCTGAAACTGTTCAATGGTGAAGCTCTCTTCCGCACCCGGCAATCCGGCTATCATATTGCGCGTCAGTCGTTCCTTCTCGGCTCCGGTCATTCCTTCAAAGCGTTCTTTGGCTTTGATAATTTGCTCCGGAGTATACTCTTTTTCTGCATGCGGACGTTTCAGGATATAAAGATCGAAGGCTACAAAAGCGGCCATCTCGAAACGTAATGCTTTTGAGCCATCCGGCATCGGATAAGCCAAATCGGTTCTGGTCCAGTCCAACACCGGCATGAAATTATACGTCACAATCCGTATGTCGCATGCTGCCAGGTTTCGGATTGATTGTTTATAATTCTCTATATATTCTTTGAAACGACCGGTTTGTTTTTTGATGTCTTCGTGTACCGGGACACTTTCCACGACCGACCAGATAAGTCCGGCATCAGCCACTGTTTTTTTACGCTCTAAAATAGCTTCTACCGGCCATACTTCGCCGTTTGGAATCTGATGCAAGGCTGTCACTATATCGGTTGCACCTGCCTGTCGTATATCTGCGAGAGATACCGGATCACTCGGACCGTACCATCTCCACGATTGTTTACATAAATACATAACTAACTTTGTATTTTTAAGTTTGACCTCTTACTTTCCGCTATTTAAAAGAGAAAACAGCAAAATCAAACTTGTATTTATAATTTTATTAATTCATTAAAACATTGTAGTCAATACTCTTGGTTCCCGGCTCTTTAAGCTTGGTTCCTATCAAATACAAAACACGTCAAACCCTCCATCAATAACCGTCACCGTGCCGGTCACAAATTTAGAAGCATCACTGGCCAGCCAATGTAATGTACCCAGTAGTTCCTCCGGCTCACCAAACCGTCTGAAAGGTGTATGGGCAATGATGGTATTCCCCCTGTCGGTATACGAACCATCCGGATTGGTCAGTAAGGCCCGGTTTTGTTCCGATATGAAAAAGCCGGGTGCCATAGCATTCACGCGCAATCCTTCACCGTATTTGGTAGCCAGTTCAATAGCCAGGTATTTGGTAAAATTAGTTACGGCAGCTTTCGCAGCTCCATAACCCACCACGCGGGTCAACGGGCGAAGTGCTGCTTCCGATGAGATATTGATGATGTTTCCCTGTTTCTGTGCTGTCATTACCTTTGCAAAAACCAGTGTGGGTATCACCGTTCCAAACAGGTTCAGATCCACCACTTTCTTAAAGGCATCCGTATCCAGATCAAAGATGGAATTATCGGGTCCGATCGTTGCGCCCGGCATATTTCCTCCCGCAGCATTCACCAGCACATCGATACGACCATACTTTGCCACGATATCTTTCGAGTTTCTTTCCAACAGCTCTTTATCATTTACATCCGACTCAAGAAACAGGGCTTCGAGACCTTTGGCCAAAAGTGCGTTTATTAGTTTTTCACCATTTACCTTATTTCTTGCCAGCACAACCACTTTTGCACCCTGCTCTGCCAGATACCCGGCCATACAACTTCCCAGCACTCCTGTTCCGCCGGTGATGACCACTACTTTATTCTTAATATCAAATAAGTCTTTCATAACAATAATACGAATTACACGAATTAAAACAAATTAAACAAATGCTAACGACTATAACTGACAAAATTTATATTTTCGTATTTATAGTTTATTTTTCAACATCTTACATACTATAAATTAAACAAACGTTTTAAATGACGTTCGTAAATGTTTTCTTCCACGCACGCACCAATTATATCAGCGTATTGATCCAGCAGGTCGGTATACCTCGTACCCATTTCAGCTGCTATTTTATACGCCACATGAACCAGCTGGCGGAAATCGGGATTATAATCGGGATGCCCGGGGATATGACGCAGCGTATTGGCAAATTTTTCACCGCTCCACGTGCTTACCTCTTGTAGCGAAGGTAGCTTTGACTCATCAATATCAATTACATCGGCGTAAGCGGCACATAATTCTTCTTTACGGCCCAACGAATGAACATAAATATAGTTGGCGGCTTCCAGTCCTTTCCCGCCTGCAAGAGCGAGGCCGGTCACTTCTTCAAGCCATGTGGTTCCGGCTGTTTTTAAATGAAGTCCTTTATCGTATTTTTTGATTATTTTTGCCATAATCGGGTAAATGGAAAATTTATCACTCCCCGAATGGACACTCAGCTTCAGTTCTTCCGGTAAGCCGAACTCCTTCACCGCAAAATCAATCACCAGCACATCTTCTTCAAATTCTTTTGCAAACTGTTCGAGATTGCCCGTATAATCAACCCCTTTATTAAAACGCCCTGTAAACTTGGGAGCTATCGTCTGTACAGGAACTCCTTTACCGGCAAGCATTTTCAGGATAAACAACAGTTCTACGGGTGTTTGCGGGCTTTCCACTTCGTCCATCGAAACTTCGGTTATAAAGTTACCTTCCCCTTTCGACTTCTTCAAAAAATGATAGATCTCAGCGGCCTGCCGGGAGGCTGCAAGAAACCTGAAAGCAATATCTTTCAATAGTTCTTCTGTAACAATCAGGGGATGCTCAATACCCTGAATCCTGAATTCCCCTTCATATTTTTTACACAAAGCTACAAAGGCGGCAACATCTTCCTCACTGCTTTCTTTACCTATAAATGAAGCCACATCCAGTGTAAAGAAATCGGATGTTGCAACATAAGGAGCTACATTGATCAAACTGATATGATCGGCATCCACAAAGTACTTTTCGCTGAACCCAAGTGCTTTCACGGCTGCATCGGCTTCTTTCCGCACATCGGCCGGTTGGCTGTGCACATACTTGTGCTCCCGGTTCGACTTATTCCATACCGGACTAATATTCAGACTCGACTGATTTGCTTTCATAATAGCCCGGAGTTGCGCAACTCCCTGGTGCGAGAACCGGTCACCGATTCCAATACTGTACTTTTCTAATTTCATTTTATAGTTGGTTAAGTGTTGATCAATAGGTTTATTCGTTCTGTTTACGGTCGGATATTTCTTCTTTTCGTTCAATACTGCGGACCCTGTACACCCGATGCCACCTACTCTGTAAACTGCAAATAGTACTCTATATTTTCTTTCAATAAGACATCTATCGGAACATAATTTATTTTTTTTATTTCCTGTTTGAAAATCAGCTCCCTGCACATATCTCTGACCGAAAAATAAGCCTGTTTATCCGGTCGTTGGGCAATCAGGTAATTAATGATCCCCTGTTGCAGGTAGTTCACGTTTTGTTCCAGTAAATCGTAGCCGATTAAAGAAACATCCGTCCGCTGTAATGTTTCCAGATGCATAGCCAGCCTGTGAACTTTCGAATTAAACGTGATGGCCGCCCTGATATTCGTATAGGTGGAAAACAAATCCCGTAATAAATGTAGGTTGGCGTCTTCATCATCGTTTCTAAACTCCACATTGATTAATTCAACCTGACCATGCAGTTGATGATCTTCAATATATTGAATAAATCCTTTATGACGTATAAGTGTCTGGTTCGAAAATGATCCTTTTCGCTGCGTCCTTGCCACAATAATGCGGGATCCATCGGGCAATGAACCCAACAGCAACTTAGCCGCAATATAGCCGCTCTGGAAGGAGTTCTGACCGTAATAAGTCACAAAATCAGCTTCCTCGACCAATGAATCGATAAACGAGAACAGGATATGACGTTCGGTCAGTTCGCCGGTAAAGGTCAGAGTCTCTTTCCTGAAAACAGGAGCTATAAACACGGCATCCGGCGCTTTCGACAAAACGGCATCCGACTCGGTGACAAACGACTGCGTGTCATACTGGTTAAAATACAACTTTTCGATCAACACGTTGTGAGGTAAAAAATCGTTGGATGCCAGGTCGAAACCCTTATCCACATCTTCCCAGTAGCTTCCTTTCTGATACTCAGGGAACAGGCAGACAAACCGGTATTGCTTTTTAGATGCCAGTGACCGGGCAAACAGGTTGGGCGAATAATTCATTTCCTCCAACACCCTGGTTACAGCTTCACGGCTTTTGGCCGACACTTCCCCCCGGTCGTGCAACACCCGATCGACTGTTCCTTCGGATACGCCGGCCAAAACAGCAATGTCTTTAATCCGTATTTTCTGACTTTTTTCTTGCATTTAAAAGCTAAATTAGCACTCCGTGTCCGTACACAAAATAAATTTCGCACAAAAATACGATTAATTTCGAACTAATGAAATAAAAATCCATATCGTGTGCGAACACGGAATCTATGCAACCGACTTTCTGATTCTATAGTTTATTGATTTACAACATTTTATCATACTTTTTAAGTTTTTAAGAATATATATTTACAGCGAATTAATTTTGGAAAAAAAAAGGATTTAGTGAAAGCTAAGCATCGAAAACCTACTCCTGTCACATTAACCGTCAGAGAAACAGAATAAAAACAGGATCCGGAGTCAGCGGAGTTCAGTTTCAATTAACCGGAATGGCTTTGTCGGTCCGAGTCTTTTTCGGGCATGCTTGCCGGAATAAAATCCGCCGTACGATCCGCTTTGGGGGGTAACCGGTCCTGTTCCGACGGTTCGAGCCCTCCTACTCCGGCAAAATCTGCGTTCGGTTTGGTATAAAATGCGACGGCAAGTTGCCGTATCCTGCTTCGTCGAAACAACAACTCATGCGATTTCTTTATCCATCATTCGTTCATCGTTCCGAGGGGGTTGCGAGGGGGTTGCGAGGGGGTTCAGATAGGGTTCGGATAGGTTGCGCCCATTGAACCCCCTCCCAACCCTTACCAAAGTCCCTCCGAATCCGCATTATACCTCGAACGAAAGCCACTAAACCACCCGGGAACGGAAGGACCGGAAAAGCAGTTTAATTTTATAAATTCAATTCTTTTTATGTTTGTTTGAAATAAATCCAGAGAATGTTGGATAGTTAAATAAGAGTTCGTACTTTTGGTGCGAAATAACTTTTTTAAGGATGAAAAATCCAACGGCTGAACCGAATCATTCTGCAACAGAATTGGATATGTGCGGCAGGGGAAAAAATGTCTGAACCCGGATGAAGCAGATTTATCAGATAAAAGGATCCTTTGAAATCTGATAAATCTTTTGACCTGAGACAATAGCGGTTCAGACGATTGGAGGTGTTGCTTATGTATTCAGGTTGTCTGGCAATTGATAAATAATGAATGCTCTCCTTAGACAGCCAAATACAAATATCATAATCGTTAGCTATAATCCTAAAAAAGAGACAAAACACTTATAAATCTATAAAAAACAACTTATGCCACTCTTCAAGACATTTTGGGACTAGGAAAGGTTTTACCTATCGACAAACTTATTGACATACTTTCAAAATCAATTGGAAGAATTTCTAAACCGTACTTCGACAAAAAGGATATAGAAACAAAAGCATATGAAATAGAAAGACTTGCAGAGGCAAGAGCAAAGGAAATGAAAGTCATTGCAACTGCTGTAAATGAGAATTTTCATATTACAGGTGGTATAGAGTATAAAGAAGAAAAAATAACCATATGCTCTCCAAAAGAATTCCCATTAAAATCTCAACAGCCTATTTTACAAAATCTTCCTATTGAAGACAGAATGCAAGAAAGACTTAATTTTCAAGATGCCAAAAAGCAGCATAATATAGAAGATATTACAGCATTTGCTGCAGAAGAATTAAAGAACGAGGCTCCTGTAACCGATGAACCATTAGACGAAGATTGGACAACTCGTTTCTTCCGTATAGCTGAAGATATTTCAAATGAAGAAATGCAGGCTTTATGGGGTAAAATTCTTGCGGGAGAAATCAAACAACCCAAAACATACTCATTAAGAACTCTTGAAGTGATTCGTAATTTATCTCAAAATGAAGCAAATACATTTATAAAAGTTGCAAATTTTGCTATTAAATCAGATAATAGTAATTATATTTACAAAGGGGGTGACGAGAATAAGTTAAATAAAGATTACAATATTACTTATAATGATATCGCATTATTGAAAGAAATCGGTTTAATTCAACCAGGTGACTTTGTAAATCATCAATTTCTGCAGCAGTCGGTTGACACGCAACGAATTTTAATTACAGGTAATATTGCGATTCTTGTACAAGTCAAAGCTAATACTCCAAAGATAGAAATGCCAGTGGATGTCTTTAGTACTACAGGGAATGAACTGTTAAAACTTATCAAGCCAATCCCAAATTTTGACTACTTAAAGTATTTTGCTAATTCAATTAAGAATGAAAATGTAGAGGTAAAATACGCATTTATTTTGGCTTGGGAGGGGACAAATATTAGACATACACCATTCCAATACTTTTGACTAAAACGACAAAAAAGGAGCCTATAGGTTATTGGCTGGCTAACGTGCAATTGGCAGGTGTTGAGGATGTATTCAATTTGTTGAAGAGAGAGCATGAATGTTATTGCAAACAGGCAAATATACATAGCATCGGTCGTTATGGGGCAAGACAGACTGAACATAAAATGATCAACGTTTTTGTAGAAAACAAAGTAAATACTTTTATGAAATGATGTACAAACAAAAGAATCTAAATACAGAAGAGCGCCTATGCTAAACCAGTAATTAATAGATAAACAATTAGTTGATAGAAATATAACAATAAAGTTTATAAAAGATCACCAATGCAACGATATAAATTGTTACTGCAATATAACAATGGTTAGTTATAAAATGAAATACGTATCTGATAATAAGAAAAATAGATATAAAATAAGAGTTAAAACATTTGGGTAATTCATTGATTATCAGTATTTTTATTGATTATTCCGTAATCTTAAAG